>OIZP01000297.1_pt1 | contig 32407 bp, 26 predicted proteins | sample 1588531 | NCBI WGS metagenome assembly OIZP01 (sample SAMN03283283) | human gut metagenome | biome: human-associated habitat; material: feces | host: Homo sapiens | place: Peru | collected 2012
TCTGGGTGTAAGGCCCGGAACCGGTCCAGCCGGTGCCGACGGTCGCCGTGAAGGTCTTCCGCTTTCCGTCCACATAGCCCTTGGTCGCTCCGTCTGCCGCAGCGGAGGGTGTTTTCAGGTCCGTGAGTCCGTTGCCGCCCATATCGATCCCGCCGTGCATGGCCCCGCCGGAGGTGGGCAAAGCCCCGATGTGCTCCGCCTTCAGTGAGACACCCCCTGACGCATCCGGAAGCTGCCCCGCAACGCTGCGGACAACATCCGCGCCCACATCTCCCCTGGGGCCCTGTGGGCCGGGGTCACCCTTGTCCCCTTTTTCTCCCTTCTCACCCTTGGGACCCTGGATGGCCGGAATCTGCACGATGCTTCCGTCCGAGGCCCGCACAAGCAGCTGGGGCTTCTCCCCCGTGGGGTCTACCTGAACCCGGTAGCCCTCCGGCATAGGGCCGCTGCCCACATAGACCTCGCTGTGCCGCAGGAATGCCCTTTGTTCCCCGCCCCGGAAAAAGACCGTCAGCACCACGCCGTCCCGGACCTCCTCCAGGCGCAGGCCCGTATCCTCCAGCGTCTCCAGCAGCTGATCGTACAGGCTGGGCGACGGGTCTTCCGGAGGGCCCCAGGCACTTCGGATGCCCTCCCGCAGAGCGATCCTGGCCGGCGTGGTGGTCCGCAGATTTCCGGAGAACACACCCACCTCCAGCTTTCTGGCGTTCGTAAACACCGGCACGGGGCAGGACATGCCCCGAAAGAGCACATCCTGATAGGTGCTTTCTGTCTGGAATCGGGCGGTTTTCAGATCCTCAGCCTGCCATTGTTCTCCAAAGGCAAACACGGCGGTGAAATCACCGCTTCCGCAGATATAGACGGTTCCGTCCGTCTGGGATGCCACACCGTTCTCCACCGCAATATGAATTTCCGGCATATTCTCTCTCCTTTCCTTTTATGGGCCGAACCGCCGGGGATGCAGCAGTTTCTCCCCATGCAGTTCATTTAATTCAACCCTGCATGAATAATAGCACATTTATAGATACTTGTCAAATGGGCTCCCACAGCCCCTGTGGATAACTTTTCCACAGCCATTGCAAAATGCCCCGGCGTGGACCTCTGCGTCCACACCGGGGCATTCTGAAATTCCTTATTTTGCTGCCTTCGCAGCGGTCTTCTTCCGCTTCTTTTTCTTATGCAGCACCAGTGCAGCCCCAAGAGCCACCACAGCAGCGGCTCCCGCACAGACAAGAATCAGCGGAAGCTCGCTCTTCTTCTCCGCCAGAGCAGCCCGGAAGGAGGTGCCTGCAGCGCTGAAGATCAGGTAGCTCCCGTCCTGAGTCGCCTCCGAAACCTTCCAGCCGTCTCCTGTATCCACATAGAGGGTGTACTTCTTCTCGCTGTCCGGCATGCGCAGATGGATCACATGGCTCTGCGCCCCGTCCTCCGGGACCGTCAGGCACCATCCGGCCTCCGCACCATCCGGCAGGTCCGCAGCAAGGGCCGATGCCGTCATGTTCTCGCCGGAGGGGAAGGCGCCCTCTGCCAGTGCAATGGCCAGCTGGCCCGTCTCACTGCCGGTATCCGCTGCCGCCTGCAAATCGGTATACTCCGCGTAGACGGTCTTGTCCGCCCGGATATGGGCAGGCTCAAAGTCCGCCCACACGCCGCTGCATCCGTCCTTTTCCGGAACCTCCGGAACATCCTTCAGGCGGCGGTTATAATCCACCCGGCGGGTATAGGTCACATCATCCGCAACAAAGGTGATGATCATCTTGCCGAAATACTCCGGCACGTTTTCCAGCTCCATGAAGCGGTTGTAGCTGATGGGCTCGGCGGAGCCGGCATAGCTGATGCCGTCAATGCCAGCCAAATCCTCGGCCTTTACGAAGACATTCTCCGTGCACTCCGGGTCATCGGACAGCTTGCCCGCAATGGCGCCGGTGTATTCTCCCGGATTCTCCATGGTTACCAGTGCCCGGTTGCCCATGAGCTGACTGGCCTCACCAGCAATGCCGCCCACCAAATTGCCGCCGGACACATGGCACTTGGCCCAGTTGTCGGAAACCTGCTTCCGGCTCTGGCCCACAATGCCGCCCACATAGCTGGCATCCGGGGAATCCACCGTGCCGTAGCCCTCGCAGCCTACAATGGCGCCCAGTGTGGTCTTACCCACAATGCCGCCGGCACACTGCTTTTTGGCCGTGACGGTGCCCCGGTTCTGGCACTGGTACACCAGCGCCCGGGTGCGGAAGGTGAAGTTCAGGGAGCTGTCCCCCTGGACGGTCAGGTCGTCCTCCGGGTCTTTGTCGTTTTCCCAGGACAGGGCGCCTACAACGCCGCCGGCGTTGATGTCGGCGTTTACCGTGCCGTAGTTGATGCAGCTGCGAATCTTACCGGCAGAATCTGCCTCCAGGTTCTCCCCGGACACATCCTCCACAACATTTTCGTTTTCCTCCCGGCCGCTCATGACGTTGACCACCCGGCTCATCTGATTTGCCAAGGACTGCAAATCGCTGATGACCTGTCCGCCGTCGTCTGCGGCACTCTGGCTCACGGAGCTGATCTGCCAGACCAGGTCGTTCATCCGGTCTCCCACCGTGCCGGCGGCAGCCCAGATGGCGTCCTTGTCGTTCACATTGATGTCCGGCAGCTCAATATCGTCCCCGGGCTTCCAGTCCGGATTGGGGCCATCCACGGAGGTATTGTCTCTAACGACCTCCAGCATATAGTCGATGGCATCCAGCACATCATTCAAAGAGGCCTCCACCTGGACCAGGCCGTCCTGAATGGTACTGTTGGCATTCCCCGCATCGTAGGCCGCCCGGCTCAGAATGCCCTGGGCCGTATTGAGTTCCTTTTCCAGCTTTTGCAGGGTGTCCTCATCGTAGACCAGCATGTTGTTGGGCTCCATCTGGCCCAGCACGCCGCCGCCCTCCTTCCGGGCGTACACGTCGCCATAGTTCACGCAGTCCGCCATGAAGCCGCTGCTGGAGCCCGCCACGCCGCCGATATTGTAGCCCGTGTGCTGATAGCCCACATTGCCCTCATTCCGGCACAGCCGGATCACGCCGCTGCTGGCGCCCACCACGCCGCCGATGTCGGAGCCGCTGATGCCGCCTTCATCGCTGGTAAGTCTGGGCACCGTAATGTCCTCAATGGACAGGGTTTCCGTAGCCAGCTCCGTGTTCACATTAGCCTTGTTCACGCAGTCGTACACGACGCCCGCATTCTCGCCCACAATGCCGCCCAGAACCTTGCTGCCCCGGATGTAGCCCTTCATGGTGCACTTTTCCACTCTGCCGCTGACCTCGTTCAGGCCTACAATGCCGCCCACCTGGCTGATGCCGCAGACAGCACCGAAAAAGCTGACGTTTTCAACGGTTCCGGCGTTGACGCCTGCAAGGCCGCCCACCTTGGTGGAGCTTCCGGAAGGGGTCACCCGGCCGATGATCTCCAGATTTTTGACCGTGGCTCCCTCCTGGATGTAGCGGAACAGGCCCCGGGCAGAGCCGTCCTGATTCACGACCAGGCCGTAAAGCTTGTGGTTTTGCCCGTCAAAGATACCGCCGAAGGTGGGGATCTGGAAATCCTCCATGTCCTTCAGGTCAATATCCGCATTCAGGATCACCTTCAGATTTTTGCTGGCGCTGTCCAGGCGGCAGAGTTCTGCAAGCTTTTCCAGGTCCTCCGCCGTGGACACAGGGTACTCTTCATAAACCGTCTGCTCGGTGTCCTCTTCCGCCGTATTCTCCGCTGCCCGGGCACACAATGGCAGGAGCATGGCAGCAATCAGCAGCAGTGCAAGGATGCGCACAATATTCTTTTTCATTGCTTCGTCGCTCCTTCCTCTAAGGCGGGATGATCCTCCGCCACCTCCACGTCACCGGTGGCAATGGAGGCATTGATCTGGCCCGTCAGGATACCGTTGACCTCTGCATCGATCACGCCGCTGATATAGCCCCGGACGCGGCCATGGACATGCATGGTGCCGCTGGCCGTGCGGACCTTCCGGTCCAGGCCGGGCATTTCAAAGCTGGTGCGCTCGATGATGGTATCGCCCAGCACCAGAATCTGGGGCAGCACCGCCAGAACCAGCACAATGGAGATGATGGTGCCCCGGCCCAGGCAGTCGCCGATGGTGGCGATGACGGGGTTGGTGGTCATCACGGCGATCAGGCTGCCGGCAGCAGCCAGAATGGTGCCGGAGGTGAAGATGGTGGGGAAGGAGGCGTTCAGCGCCTCAACAATGGCCTTCCTGGGAGGATACTGCTGTTTCAGCTCCGTATAGTGGCTGGAGATAACAATGGCGTAGTCGATGTTTGCGCCCATCTGAATGGAGTTGACAATCAGATAGCCCAGGAAGTACAGCGGTGTATTCTCAATGGCAGGCACGGAGAAGTTCAGCCAGATACTGCCCTGGATGACCAGGATCAGCAGCACGGGCAGTCCCGCCGACTTGAAGGTGAACAGCAGAATCAGCATAACAAACAGCGCAGACAGGATAGAGATCAGCAGATTGTCCTCTGCGAAGGAGGAGCTCAGATCCACGGCGCTGGTGCTGTTGCCAACCACATAGAAGTCGTCTCCGTAGTAGGAGCGGACCAGATCGTGGACCTCGTCCAGGAAGCTCCGGGTATCATCTCCCTCCTCGGGCAGGTCCAGATAGACGACCATGCGGCTGTAGTTATCGCTTTGCAGCTGGACCTTTGCCTGATCCAGCTGGTTGAAGAGGTCATCCAGGGTGTCCTGAATCTCTCCGCTGAGGGTGATGTTGCCGTCCTCCATCTGCTGTTTCAGGAACATGAACATATCAAACAGGGGGACCTTATACGCGCCAATGCCGTTGATCAGCTCGCCGTACTGGCTGTGGTCCGTGGCATAGGCGGTATAGAGCAGCTGGGCCACCTCGTAATCCAGTCCCGCCAGCTCGGAAAGCTGCCGGGGCGTCAGAGCGTCGGTAAGCACATAGCCGTCCATGGCCTCGATATTGGCAAGGCCCATGGTGGATTTCACCCGGCTGTCCTTGTCCAGGGTCTCCAGAATGGCCCCCTCCTTCTCATAGTCTCCGGAGGGCACCATGATGGCCACCATATTGTTATAGCCGAAGGTATGCTTGATTTTCTGCACGGCGATCTGCTTCTCGCTCTGCTTGGCGGTAGTCAGATCATTGTAGGTATAGGCATAGGGGCAGCGGTTGGCGAAGATGCAGGCAAACACCGTAATCGCCACAAACAGAGGCGGCACAATGAAGCGGGTCTTCACATCGAACTTGCCGATGGCCGTGATCTTGGGCAGCAGCTCCTTGTGCTGAGTCTTGTCGATCAGATTGGAAAACAGCACCAGCAGGCCCGGCATCAGGGTGAACACGGACAGCAGGCTCAGCAAAATGGCCTTGATCAGCACTACAGCCATATCCAGGCCAATGCCGAAGTGCATGAAGGCCAAAGCCCCCAGGCCGGAGATGGTGGTCAGGGAGCTGGAGGAGATCTCGGGGATGGCCTTGCTCAGAGCTTCGATACAGGCCTCCCGGGTATCCAGCGTCACGTGCTCGGCAGAGAACCGGTGGCAGAGGATGATGGCATAGTCAATGGCCAGGGCCAGCTGCAGCACCACCGTCACGGAGTTGGAGATGAAGCTGATCTTGCCGCACAAAAAGTTCGTGCCCATATTCAGCAGGGCTGCCGCGCCAAAGGTCATCACCAGCACCGGCACCTCCATATAGGCCTTGGAGGTCAGCGTCAGCACGACTACGATGATCACCGCTGCAATCAGCACGATGACGCCCATTTCCTTCGCCAGGTCCGCAGAGCTGTCCTCGCCCACGGTGGTGTCCACATAGCTGTCGTAGGGCTCCAGCAGTTCATTGATCTTTTCCATAGCGTCTATGGACACCTGATCCGTCTCCGTCCCATCGAAGCTCACGTCCAGCAGTGCCGCCGTGCCCCGGTAGTGGTCCTCAGAATTGTCGAAGGTCACCCGGGAGACGCCGTCCAGGTCTGCGATCTGGTCCGCCAGGGCCTGTGCCCGCTCCTGGGTCACATTGGTAATCATAACCCGGGCCGAGCCGTAGGTGATGAAATTGTCATTCATGACGGTCAGGCCCCGCCTGGTCTCCGTCTCCTCCGGCAGATAGGTGGTGATGTCATTTTCCACCTCGACCCAGTTCCGGGAGAACAGGCAGAACACCAGCGCCACCACATACATTAGGAAAAACAGGTTTCGCTTGTCCACAATGAATGCTGCGATTTTCCGCATCCCGCCGCCTTCGGACTTTTCTTCTTGTTCCATAGCATTGGTTCCTTTCTTAAAAAGTTATGGGGTGCTGAGGGAGTGGAAAACGGCTTCCCCTCCGGGGAAGCTGGCTCGCGAAGCGAGACTGAAGAGGGGTGTTATGAGCGAGAGCAGTACGAAAAATGGACAAATCACATAGCACTGCATCGTCCGAGGCCCCTCTTCCACCGCTGCGGCGGTTCCCCTTCCCCGTAGGGGAAGGTTAGGTTTTCTCCCATCAGCATTTTTGTCCAGATTACTTTTTAGAATATCATAGAACTTCAAAAGAAAAAATAGGCAAAGTGCCGGATTTGTCAGAAAAAGATTAGCATATTTCCTGCCTTGCGGAAACAGGCGGAATATGCTAAAATATTATAATTATACGATTTTCGAAAGGAGGCCCTTCGGTGGCAAAGGAACGGACGGAAAAAGCAATCATGGACACCTTTTTGCTGCTTCTCAACCAGAATCCCCTGGATAAGATCACCGTAAAGGACATTGTCAGTGCCTGCGGCATCAGCAGGAACACCTTTTACTACCATTATCAGGATATCTACGATCTTCTGCGGGCCACCTTTGCCGCCGTGGTGGACCGGGTTCTCCAGGAGGACGTCACCACCTGGCAGGAGAGTCTGCGCTCGTGCACCAGCTTTGCCCTGGAAAACCGCCGGGCGGTGTATCATGTGTACCGCTCTGCCTATCGGGAGGATCTGGAGCGCAGTCTTTACCGGGTTTCCGAAGAGCGGATGGAGCGGCTCATCCGGCACCTGACCGCCGGGACGACCGTTTCCGAGGAGGACATCCACTATCTGACGCTTTTCTACAAATGCGCCGTCACCGGCATTCTGCTGGAATGGCTCAATGCCGATATGCGCGGCGATGTGGAGCGCATGATCTCCCGCATGGGGGCTCTGCTGGATGGCAATCTCCGGCTGTCCCTGGAGCGAATCGCCGCAGAGAATTCCCTGGCTTAAGCTCCCCTTCAGGGGAGCTTTTTTGTCCATTCGCCTAGGTTTTTTTGAATTTTTCTTGCATTTTACATGCCTTCATGGTAGAATAAGCAAAACTATGCAAAATAGGAGGTATCTGCTTTGAAGCGGATCAAGCACATTTTTGGGGTGCTATTGCTGGTTCTTGCGTTTCTGCCGCTGCGGGCCGATGCCGTCAGTGCGGCCACCCGGCTGGACTATACCGCCACCATCAATGTGGACGGCGATGCCATGGTCAGCCTGACGCTGAACCTTCACCTGGAGGATGCCAATCAGAATCTGAGCTATCCCCTGCCCGGGACCGCCTCCAATATCACCGTCAACGGTGCCTCCCCCGCCACCAACAAGTCCGGCTCCCTGACCGTCGTCAGCCTGACCCGGGTCACCGGCGGACAGCCGGGGGACTATGTGGTCACCATTTCCTACAGCCTTCCCAAGGTGGTCACCGTGGCCATGAAGACCGACCCGCTGAACAAAAGCAAGCAGATTGTGGACAAGGACAATCTGAAGCTGGAGCTTCCGCTGCTCAGCGGCTTCGCCTATCCCATCAGCGCCATGAACTACACCATTACCCTGCCCGGTGAATTCACCTCTACCCCGGATTTTTACAGCACCTATCAGCAAAACGGCCTTGCCTCGGAGCTGAACCTGCTGTATAACGGCAATATGCTCACCGGCAGCAGCAAATCCGACTTTAACGACCACGAATCCGTTTATATGACCATGACGCTGTCCCCGGATATGTTCCCCGGTGTCAGCACCTACCAGCGCACCGGCAATCCGGAGCTGGTACCCATGGGCATTCTGGCAGGTGCAGCCCTTTTGTACTGGCTGCTCTTCCTGCGGACCTTCCCCGCCCGGCGGGAGAACTGCACCATCCCCCCCGAGGGCATTACCGCCGGTGAGCTGGGCTGCCGTCTGTTCCTGAAAGGGGCAGATCTGACCACCATGGTGCTCTGCTGGGCGCAGCTGGGCTACATTCTCATTCAGGTGGATGGCCGACGGGTGCTGCTGCACAAGCGCATGGATATGGGCAACGAGCGCAGCCTCTTCGAGGTGAGGACCTTCCGCAGCCTCTTTGGTGACCGGCGGGTGGTGGATGCCTCCAGCCTGGCCTACGCCAAGACCCTGCGCAAGGCGAAATCCATGATTCCCGGCGAAAATACCATCTGCCGCTCCACCGAACGGAAGCGGAACATCTATCGCTATCTGCTCTGCGCCAGTCAGGTGTTCTGCGGCATCTGCATGGCCATGAACATGACCTCCATTACGGCGCTGCAAATTCTGCTGTGCCTGCTCTTCGGCGCGCTGGCCGTGGTGACGGCCTGGCAGCTGCATAAGGCTGCCTTCTGCGTCATCGGCAGAGACAGGACGGGCTTCCTGCTGGCTGGCATCAGCCTGGCGGTATGGCTCATCATTGGGCTCATTGCCAAGGTCGTCTGGATTCCCCTGGCGGAGTGCGCCGGGCAGATCCTGTTGGGCTTCCCTGCCGCCTGGGGCGGCCGCCGGTCCGAGGTAAACCGGCACGAGGTTGCCCAGCTGCGGGGACTGCGGCACTATCTTTCCCATATGCCCGCCGAGGATGTGCAGCGGCTTTTGGCCGCGGACAGCAGCTACTATTTCCGCATGGCTCCCTATGCCATGGCCCTTGGGGTGCTGCATCCCTTTACCCAGGCCTTCGGCAAGCGCAAACTCCCCCAATGCCCCTACATCGTCACCCGTGTCCACGGCAGCCGCAAGGCTGAGGACTGGGAGACCCTTCTGAAGGACCTGACCTCCCGCATGGATGCCCGGGCCAAGCGCATGGAAATGGACCGCTGGCTGGCCGTCCGGTTCCGCTGAACGCCGCCAATGCCATGAAAGGAACCGCCATTTATCATTCGCCGGTGGGCGCCATACAACTGGATTGGGAAGACGGCGCGGTCACGGCACTGAAGACCCCCCAGGCCGATGCAAAAGCCGATGCACCGAACGAGCTGGTGGAGTCGGTGTTTCGGCAGCTGGATGAATATTTTGCCGGGACGCGAAGGGTGTTTGATTTTCCGTACCGGCTGCACGGGACTCCGTTTCAGGAAAAGGTCTGGGCTGCACTGCAGCAGATCCCTTACGGCGAAACCCGCAGCTATAAAGACATCGCCCGGGCCATTGGGCACCCGAAGGCCTTTCGCGCGGTTGGCATGGCAAATCACGCAAACCCTGTTTTTATCGCCATTCCCTGCCACCGCGTCATCGGTGCAGACGGAAGCCTTACCGGCTACGGAGGCGGACTGACAATGAAGCAAGCCCTTCTTGCGTTGGAACGGTCCCACAGAGAATCCGTGGAATCCGGCATTCAGCTGCCGTATCCGCCGCGCAATGCATAAGCAAATATCCGCTTTTTCCAGCGAACCCGCTTCTTTCATACCCACTCCGGCTGCGCCTCAAAGCGCAGCCGTTTTCCGTTCCAGGGGAATTCCAGACCGGCGGAGAAGAGGCGAATTTCCGTCTCCTTTGCCCGGCTGCCATACTTGTGGTCCCCCACCAAAGGGAAGCCCCGGGAAGCAAACTGGACACGGATCTGGTGACTGCGGCCCGTCTCCAGGAAAACGCGCACCAGGCTCTCCTCCCCGGCCCGAACCACCTGATAGCGCAGCGCCGCAGGGCGCACCCCGGCGCGCTGCCGCTTGACCACGAAGGCCTTGTTCTTCCGGCTGTCCTTCCACAGCAGGTCCTCCATGCGGCCCGTCTTCTCCTCCGGGCAGCCATGAACCAGGGCAAGGTACTCCTTTTTCAGCTGCCCCTGGGCAATGAGGGCGCCAAGCTTTGCCGCTGCCTGCTTGCTGCGGGCAAACACCATCAGCCCGCCCACGCCCATGTCCAGCCGGTGTACGGGGAAGAATTCCCCCGGCAGCACCTGCGCCAGAAGCTGCGGCATTTCCTTTTCCGAGTCCACCCCCACAGGCTTGATGCAGATTACAAAATCCGGGGTTTGGGTGATAATTTCCATAGATGATCTCCTTTGGATTTTCTACTAACCTTCCCCGATCATACCACACCGCCGAAAAATTTTCCACATTTCATTGCAAGTTTTGAAATTATCTGCTATATTGTATAAAAAATACATTTTATTGAAGGAGATTCTGCCCATGACCACGGAAGAATACCGGGAAAAGAGGCCCCTGGCGATTTTTCTGCATTACTTCAAAAACCACCGGCAGCTGTTTGCCGTTGACATCACCTGCGCCCTGCTGATTGCGCTGATCGATCTGGCCTTTCCCCTGGTAACCCGGGCCAGCCTCTATGACCTGCTGCCCAACGGAAAATTCGGCGTGTTCTTTGCCCTGATGGGCACCTGCCTGGCCTTTTATGTACTGCGCAGCTTCCTGAACTATATTGTCTGCTACTATGGCCACACCTTCGGCATCCGGGTGGAGGCGGACATCCGGGCGGACCTGTTCCGGCATATGCAGGACATGAGCTACGACTTCTACGACGCCAACCGCACCGGTCAGCTCATGAGCCGCCTGACCTCGGACCTGTTTGAGCTGACGGAGCTGGCCCACCATGGCCCGGAGGATGTGCTCACCTCCTCTGTGACCATCATCGGCGCACTGGTCGTCATGGCCACCATCCGCTGGGAGCTGGCTCTGGTGGTGGGCATTCTGGTGCCCATTTTTCTGTTCGTCATTATGTCCATGCGGTCTTCCCTCGGCAGCGTCTCCGTCGGGGTGAAGCAGAAGACCGGACACATCAATACGGAGATCGAATCCAGCCTCTCCGGCATCCGCACCGCCAAGGCCTTTGGCAATGAGGATATGGAGATCCGCCGGTTCGATGCTGCCAACGAGATCTTCAAAACCTCCAAACGAGCCTTCCACAAGGCCATGGGCCGGTTCAACAGCACCATGGAGCTCTTTCTGACGGTTCTGAACGTGGTGGTCATCGCGGTTGGCGGCTTCATGATCATGCAGGACAAAATGGACTATCGGGACCTGGTGACCTTCAGCCTGTATATCGCCACCTTTGTCAACCCCATGCGCAAGCTCTCCACCTTGTCCGAGATGTTCGCCAACGGCTTCGCGGGTCTGAACCGCTTTGTAGAAATCATGCGCACCGAGCCAACCATTCAGGATGCGGCAGATGCCAAGCCTCTGGAAAACGTAACAGGCTCCATTCGGGTTGACCACGTCAGCTTCACCTATGACGGCACGCTGCCGGTACTCCACGACGTGAGCCTGGACGTGGCCCCCGGGGAGACCGTGGCCATCGTCGGCCCCTCCGGCGGCGGCAAGAGTACACTCTGCCAGCTGATTCCCAGATTTTACGATGTAACGGAGGGCAGCATCTCCATTGACGGCCAGGACGTGCGGCACATTCAGCAGCACAGCCTCCACAAGGCCATCGGCATTGTCCAGCAGGATGTGTTCCTGTTTGCGGACACCATTTTGGAAAACATTCGCTACGGCCGCCCCGATGCCACGGATGAGGAGGTAATCGAGGCCGCCAAGCAGGCAGAGATTTATGCGGATATTCAGGCCATGCCCAAGGGCTTCCAGACCTATGTAGGCGAGCGGGGCACCCTGCTCTCCGGCGGCCAGAAGCAGCGGGTGGCCATTGCCCGGATTTTCCTGATGAATCCCCCCATTCTGATTCTGGACGAGGCCACCTCCGCCCTGGATTCCGTGACGGAAGCCAAAATCCAGCGTGCCTTCGACAACCTGAGCCGGGGCCGCACCACGCTGATCATTGCCCACCGTCTGAGCACCATCCGCTCTGCAGGCCGCATCATCTCCATTGCCGACGGCCGTATCACCGAGTCCGGCACCCACGGGGAGCTTCTCCAAAAGGGCGGGGTCTACGCAGACCTCTACAACACCCAAAACGCCCTGGCGCTGGAGGCGCTGAAGGGCTAACCATCTTGAAAAGGACACTGCCATTGCAGGCGCCGCAGCCTTTGCCGCCGGTTTGCAATGGCAGTCTTCTTTTGCCCATTGTGGGTCTGTTCTGTATTTTCTTAGGGCGGCCAACCTCAAATCTGTCCCCATTTTGAGAATACTATTTTTTCATATTGCATTTCCGAGCTTGCGTCTTCTCCTTCCTCCGCTTCCTTTTCTTGCATAAATATTCTTATCTTCCCCATTTTTTCTGAATTTCGGCACTATATTCATGTCTTATTCCAATCATATAGCAAATTTATCAGGTTTTCATTTTCCGCTCACAGTGGATTTCACTCCGTGCTGTGTGGAATTTTCATATTTTGTTTCTACAGCAGAGATTTTTGTTTTTATCATACACGCATTTCTTCAAAGGTCTTGTCATATTTTATACATTCATTCCACTTTTTCTTTTTCTTTTTATGCAAATAATAGAAATGAAATTCTTTGATTCGTTTCTTGCATTTTTCCTTTGACAGCCGACGCTTTTCGGCGTATAATGTGGCCCATAGCAGGGTGTACAAAAGAAGTCGATATGATTTATGCACCTTGCTCATGTCTGCATGATGCAGGCAAATCATTCAGGAAAGGAATAAGAAAAGATGAAAAAGAAAATTCTTGCTCTGCTGCTTGCAGCGGCAATGGTTCTGTCTCTGGCAGCCTGCGGAAGCAGCGACTCCGGTGCCACCACTGCCGCCACCACCGCAGCTTCCGGCAGCGATTCTGTCACCACTGACACCACAGCCGCCGCAGCCGGTGATAAGATCCTCAATGTCATGGTTGAGGTTGAGGTAGAAAGCCTCGACCCCCAGGTTGCCACCGATGGCACAAGCTTTGAGGTCATCGCCAACTACACCGATGGTCTGACCCAGATGGACGCCGACGGTGCTGCCGTCCCCGCCATTGCCGAAAGCTGGGACATCAGCGATGATGGTACGGTTTACACCTTCCACCTGCGCGATGATGCCAACTGGTCCAACGGCGACCCCGTAACCGCTGACGACTTCATCTTCGCGTGGCAGCGTGCCGTAGACCCCGCTCTGGCTTCCGAGTACAGCTATATGCTCTCCGACATCGGCCAGATCAAGAACGCCGCCGCCATCATTGCCGGCGAGAAGGACAAGAGCGAGCTGGGCGTCAAGGCTCTGGACAGCAAGACCCTGGAGGTTACGCTGGAGGTTCCTGTCAGCTACTTCCTGAGCCTGATGTATTTCCCCACCTTCTACCCCGTGAACGAGGCTTTCTTTGAGAGCCTGGCTGACGGTACCTTCGGCACCAGCCCCGAAACCACTCTGAGCAACGGCGCTTTTATCCTGACCAGCTATGAGCCCGCCGCGCTGAGCTTCACCCTGGCAAAGAACCCCGACTACTACGATGCTGACAGAGTCCAGCTGGACGGCCTGAGCTACCAGGTTATCAAGGACAGTCAGCAGGCCTATATGAGCTATCAGAACGGCGATCTGGACATCGTCATGCTCTCCGGCGACCAGGTTGAGCAGGTCGAGGGTGACCCCGAGCTGAATGTCACCGGCGCAGGCTACCTGTGGTACCTGACCCTGAACCAGAACGACGTTCCCGCTCTTGCCAACGTGAATATGCGTCTGGCCCTGAGCAACGCCATTGACCGCGTTTCCATTGTAGAGGACGTTGTGAAGGATGGCTCTGTTGCCACCTACACCGCCGTACCGCCTCAGTTCGCCGCAGGCCCTGACGGCTCCGACTTCTCCGCCGACCAGACGAAGTTCTCCGATGTGTGTGCTGACGATGCCGACAAGGCTGCGGAATATTTCGAAAAGGCCAAGGAAGAGCTTGGCACCGACACCTTCGAATTTGAGCTGCTGGTAGAGGACCAGACCGAAACCCAGAACGTTGCCACCGTTATCAAGGATCAGGTTGAAAAAGCCCTGCCCGGCGTAACCCTGAATATCAAGGTTGAGCCCAAGAAGCAGCGTGTTGCCGACATTCAGGAAGGCAACTACGAGGTCTGCCTGACCCGTTGGGGCCCCGACTACGCCGATCCCATGACCTACCTGAATATGTGGACCACCGGCTGCTCCAACAACTACGGCCTGTGGAGTGATGCAGACTACGACGCGATCATCGAAGACTGCACCACCGGCGCTTACGTCACCGACGCCGAGGCCCGCTGGAACGCCATGTATGACGCCGAGAAGATCATCATGGACCAGGCTGTCATCGTCCCTGTGTACACCAAGGCCAACGCCAACATGATCAAGACCGGCGTGGAAGGCATTGAATTCCACCCCGTTGCCCTGAACCGGGTTTATAAGGACACCGTCAAGGGTTAAACTGCAGGCGCTGCTGAAAAGCAGACACTCATGAGGGCGGCGGCAACGCCGCCCTCACTTTTCCGGTATTTCTTGCTGAGGGCGATGACGGCATTGTCATCCGAGAGTACCGCCATCGTCCTCCGCAACCGAAAGGAGAAAGAAGCATGAAACGATACATTCTCAGGCGCGTCCTGATTTCCGCCTTTACGCTGCTGGCCATTACGCTGGTTCTGTTCGTCCTGCTGCAGCTGATGCCCGGCTCCCCTTTTAATGATGAGAAACTCTCCGACGATCAGCGGGCCGTCCTCTATGAGAAATACGGTCTGGACCAGCCCATCATTGTGCAGTTTGGGAAATACGTTGCAAACCTCTGCAAGGGCGATTTTGGCGTCAGCTACACCATCAGCAAAAACACCCCTATTACCCAGCTGATTCGAAGCCGCCTTCCGGTCTCCATTCGCATCGGCGGTCAGGCCGTAGCCTTGGGTGCGCTGGTTGGTCTCATTCTGGGCATCGTCGCAGCCCTGAATCACAATACCGTCTGGGACAATCTATGCACCCTCATCAGCGTCATCGGCGTGTCCGTTCCAAGCTATGTGTTTGCTTTGGGACTGAGCTACAGTTTCGGCTTCAAGCTGAAGCTGCTGCCCATGCTCTATGCGGACAAGACTCCGTTTGCCTCCTCTGTGCTGCCCAGCATCGCCCTTTCCATGTTCACCATGGCAAGCATTGCCCGGTTCACTCGGACGGAGATGCTGGAGGTTCTGGACAGTGACTATATGCTTCTGGCCGAGAGCAAGGGCATTACCGGCGGTCCCCTGATTTTCCGTCACGCTCTGCGCAACGCTCTGATTCCCATCGTCACCGTTCTGGCCCCGCTGATTGTAGACCTGATGACCGGCAGCCTGGTGGTGGAGAAGATTTTCTCCATCCCCGGCGTTGGCAGCCTGCTGGTAACGGCCATTCAATCCAACGATTACAATGTGGTCATCGCCCTGAGCTTTATTTACTCCGCAATGTACATCGGCATTATGCTGGTGGTTGACATTCTCTATGGTATCATCGACCCCCGGATTCGGGTTGCAAAGGATGGTGGAAACAAGAAATGAAGCTTCGAAAAACTGCTCCCGCGCCTGTGCCAGGTGCAGCGGAATATACCTTTCAGGCGGACGATTTTCAGTGGAGAAGCGATGCTTCCTCTGCACACATTGACTCCAATTTTGCTTCTCAGAGCTACTGGAAAGACGTGTATAAGCGTTTTGTCAGCAACAAGGGCGCCCTGATCGCTCTGGTTCTGATCGTCCTCATTACCCTGCTGGCAATCTTTGGTCCCGGCATGAACAAATATGACTATGCCGAGCAGAACCTTTCGGAGAAGAACTTCGCTCCCCGGGTTCCCGGACTGGAAAAGCTGGGTATTTTTGACGGAAACGAAACCATGAGCACCTCCTCCGGCACAAAGATCGTCAACGGCTATGAGAAGAAGGAAGCCTACGACACCTATTATTGGTTCGGCTCCGACACCCTGGGCCGCGACATCTGGACGCGGGTCTGGCAGGGCACTCGAATCAGCCTGGGCATAGCCCTGGTTTCCGCCGTCATCAATATGACTCTCGGTATGTGCTACGGCCTGATTTCCGGCTACTTTGGGGGCATTACCGACAGCATCATGCAGCGCTTCGCCGAAATCAACAACGGAATTCCCCGGCTCGTCATCTGCACGCTGCTGCTGATGGTCCTGAAGCCCGGCTTCGGAACCATTGTGCTGACCCTGGTCATAACGGAATGGATTGGCATGAGCCGCATCGCCCGAGCGGAAATGCTGAAGCTGAAAGAGCAGGAATTCGTCCTTGCCAGCCGCACTCTGGGTGCCGGCAGCAACCGAATCATCTTCCGGGAGATTCTGCCCAACATCATCGGGCAGATCATCACCCAGCTCATGTTCAGCATTCCCACCGCTATTTTTACCGAGGCCTTCCTGAGCTTCGTGGGTCTGGGCATTCCCGTGCCCCAGTGCTCTCTGGGCAGCCTGATCAGTGATGCGTTCAACAGCTTCACCACCCATCCCTATCAGATTATCCCGCCCATTGCCGTGCTGGCCATTCTGATGCTCAGCTTCAATATGCTGGCTGACGGTCTGCGGGAAGCCTTCGACCCGAAACTAAAAGAAATGTGAGGTACGTACAATGGAACGAGAAAAAGTGCTGACTGTGCGGGACCTGAGCATTACCTTCACCACCACCGCAGGCCCTGTCCAAGCCATCCGGGGCGTGAATCTGGACCTGTACCGCGGGGAGACTCTGGCCATCGTGGGCGAGTCCGGCTCCGGCAAGTCCGTCACCGTCAAGGCCGCCATGGGTATTCTGGCAAAAAACGGCCGGGTAGACAGCGGCTCCATCGAATACACCTATCATCACGATGACGGAACGCCCGAAACCGTAGACATTCTGAAAATGAAAAAGGGCGATATTCGCCGTCACATCAACGGCAAGCGCATCGCCATGATTTTTCAAGACCCCATGACCAGCCTTGACCCCACCATGCCCATTGGCAAGCAGATTATGGAGGGCATGATCTGGCACTACAAAACCCCCAAGGCCGAGGCCTATAAAAAGGCCGTTTCCCTGCTGAAAGAAGTTGGCATCACCGATGCGGAAGCGCGGATGAAGAACTACCCCCACCAGCTTTCCGGCGGCATGCGGCAAAGAGTGGTCATCGCCATCGCTCTGGCCTGTGACCCGGAGCTGCTGATCTGCGATGAGCCAACCACAGCGCTGGACGTAACCATCCAGGCAAAAATTCTGGAGCTGATTCAGCGGATTCAGAAGGAGCGAAACATCTCCGTCATCTATATTACCCACGATCTGGGCGTTGTGGCAAAGGTTGCCGATTTTGTCAACGTCATGTATGCCGGACGCATCGTGGAAACCGGCACGACAGACGAAATCTACTACGCCCCCGCCCACCCCTACACCTGGGGCTTGCTCAGCGCCATGCCGGACCTGGATACGGATGATGACCGGCTCTACACCATTCCCGGTTCTCCCCCGAACCTGCTGCACCCTGTCACCGGCGATGCGTTCGCGCCCCGGAATGCCTATGCGCTGAACATCGATGCGCGGGCAGAACCGCCCATGTTCAAAATCACCGATACCCACTATGCAGCCACCTGGCTGCTAGACCCCCGTGCACCTGCGCACGAACTTCCCCCGGAGCTGAAGGTGCGCATTGTGCGCATGAGAAAGGAGGCAAAATAATATGTGTGAGCCTCTCTTGCAGGTTCGGGACCTGAAGCAGTATTTCAGAATCAGCGGCGGCTACACCGTCCGTGCCGTAGACGGCGTAAGCTTCGACATCTACCCCGGCGAAACCTACGGTCTGGTCGGTGAGTCCGGTTCCGGGAAATCCACAATCGGACGCAGCATTATCCGGCTCTATGAGCCCACCGCCGGACAGATTCTTTTTGAAGGAACGGACATCAGCGGAAAGCTGAACAAGCAGACCACCCAGCTTCTCCGCACCCAGATGCAGATGATCTTCCAAGACCCTATGGCCTGCCTGAACCCCCGAAAAAAAGTGGGGGAAATCATTGGGGAAGGCCTGGATATTCACCACCTATATAAGACCCGGGAAGAGCGCAAGGAGAAGATCGATAAAATTCTTGCAAAGGTTGGGCTGGCCCCCGAGCACGCGGACCGCTACCCCCACCAATTCTCCGGCGGCCAGCGCCAGCGGGTAGGAATTGCCCGAGCTCTGATTATGAACCCCAAGCTGATTATTGCCGATGAGTGCATCTCCGCCCTGGATGTCTCCATCCAGGCCCAGGTGGTCAACCTGATGAAGGACATTCAACAGGAAACGGGCACAGCCTACCTGTTCATTGCCCACGACCTATCCATGGTGAAATACATCTCTGACCGCATCGGCGTGCTGCACCTGGGCCATCTGTTGGAGACCGGCACCACAGAGGAAATTTTTACCCACCCTGTGCATCCCTACACCAGAAGCCTGCTGTCCGCCATTCCCAGTCCCAACCCCAGAGTGGAACGGAATCGGATTGCGGAAAGCTACGACTATGCCACCTCCGATCTGGACTACAGCACCGGAACGCTCCACACCCTGGAGGGCACCCACCAGGTGCTGGGCACGGATGAAGACGTGGCCCGGTGGCTGAGCCGGTAAAGGGTTAAAGTCGGGCCGCCGCATGGGCGGCAGTCTGACACTGTTGAACAGGAAAAGCAGACTCTCTCCATTTTTGGAAAGAGTCTGCTTTTGATTTCCGGTTTAAGGGCTTATTATGTTGACTTGCGCCGTGCCGTTTCCATCAGCAACAAGGGACTGCCCTTTTTGCGGGGCAGTCCCTTGCGTATCAACAGGAATTCAGAACGGCTTAGTACATTCCGCCTGCCTGACCGGCAGCGGCGGCTGCGGCGGCATCGGCAGCGGGATCGGGCTTATCCACAACCAGGCTCTCGGTGGTCAGCACGCAGGAGGCGATGGAAGCGGCGTTCTCCAGGCTGGAACGGGTGACCTTGGTGGGGTCAACGATACCGGCGGGGATCATGTCCACATACTCCTCGGTGTAGGCATTGTAGCCGTAGCCAACCTTACCGGAGGAACGGATCTTCTCGTAGACCACAGAGCCGTCCACGCCAGCGTTCTGGGCGATCTGACGGATAGGAGCCTGCAGAGCGGTAGCAATGATGCGGGCGCCGGTCTTCTCGTCGCCGTGCAGAGTGGCAACCAGCTTCTCAACGGCCTCAATGGCGTTGACCTGAGCGGTACCGCCGCCGGCCACGATGCCCTCTTCCACAGCGGCACGGGTGGCGTTCAGAGCGTCCTCAACCCGCAGCTTCTGCTCCTTCATGGCAACCTCGGTCTGAGCACCGACCTTGATGACGGCCACGCCGCCGCTGAGCTTTGCCAAACGCTCCTGGAGCTTCTCGCGGTCGTAGTCGGAGGTGGTGGTAGCAATGGCGGAGCGGATCATGTGGGCACGCTCCTTGATGGCCTCGGCAGTGCCGTCGCCATCGACGATGGTGGTGGTGTCCTTGGTCACGACCACCTGACGGCAGTGGCCCAGGTCATCCATGGTGGCATTGGACAGCTCCATGTTCAGGGTGCTGGAGATCACGGTGCCGCCGGTCAGCACGGCGATATCCTGCAGCATCTCCTTGCGGCGGTCGCCGAAGCCGGGAGCCTTGACGCAGACCACATTGAAGCGGCCCTGCAGGCGGTTCAGCAGCAGAGTGGCCAGAGCGTCGCCTTCCACATCCTCAGCGATGATGATCAGCTTCCGGCCGGACTTGACAATGGGCTCCAGAACAGGCAGAATCTCCTGAATGTTGGCAATCTTCTTATCGGTGATCAGCAGGTAAGCATCGTCCAGGACGGCTTCCATCTTGTCGGTATCGGTGACCATGTAGGGGGAGATATAGCCCCGGTCGAACTGCATGCCTTCCACCACGTCCAGGCCGGTCTCGGCGGTCTTGCTCTCTTCAATGGTGATGACGCCCTCGGTGCCGACCTTTTCCATGGCCTCGGCAATCAGCTTGCCGATGGAAGCGTCGCCAGAGGAGACGGTGCCAACACGGGCGATGTCCTCGGAGCCGTGAACGGGCACGGAATTGGCCTTGATGGCCTCCACAGCGGCGGCAACGGCCTTTTCAATGCCCTTGCGCATAACCATGGGGTTTGCACCGGCGGACAGGTTCTTCAGGCCCTCGCGGGTGATGGCCTGGGCCAGCAGGGTCGCGGTGGTGGTGCCGTCACCGGCCACATCATTGGTCTTGGTAGCGACCTCACGGATGAGCTGTGCGCCCATGTTCTCAAAGGCATCCTCCAGCTCGATCTCCTTGGCGATGGTCACACCATCGTTGGTGATCAGGGGAGCGCCGTACTTCTTGCCCAGAACCACATTGCGGCCCTTCGGTCCCAGAGTTACCTTAACGGTATCGGCCAGCTGGTCAATGCCGGACTGCAGCTTCTTGCGAGCTTCCTCGCCGTAAACGATCATCTTTGCCATAACGCATTACCTCCTCAGTCAGTGACGACAGCCAGAATGTCGTCCTGCTTGACAAACTTGTAATCAACCTTATCCAGGGTCAGATCGGTGCCGGTGAACTTGCCGACAACCACCTTGTCGCCAACGGACACGGTCATGGTCACGTCCTTGGTGCCGGGGCCTACGGAAACGACCTCGTACATTGCGGGCTTTTCCTTGTTGCTGGTAGCCAGCAGAATACCGGAAGCGGTGGCTTCCTGCGCTTCGTGTGCCTTCAGCAGCACATTGTCAGCCATGGGTTTCAGCTTCATAACAAATTCCTCCATGTGTGCAATATTTAGACCGCCGGAGTTGCCCGGCTCTTATCTACTTGCTTAGCACTCTTTCTTCCTGAGTGCTAAGATATCATAGCGCAGTTGGTCCAAAAAAGCAAGAGGCAAATTTGGTTTTTCCGTAAATAAATTATGAATAGAAACCCACGGCCTTCCTTTGCGGCCTGCGCCGCGCCTGTTTGAAAGCACCGTCTGCTTCCCATTTTCATTCGTCCGGCATTCCGAGAAGCCGGGCGCGGCTTTTTTTCGCGTATGCAAATTCACAGAATCCGGTTGCATTTTTGATTTAATTGTATTATGATTGGGGGCAGTTCGAAAATTCGGAGGAAAACGCTTTGAAAAAGAAGAAAAGCAATAAGCTGGTGGCCGTTCTCATCGTCATTGCCGTGCTTTCCGTTGCGGCAGCAGGGGGCACACTGGCCTATATCTATTATCAGAACACCCATGTCTTTGTGGAGGGGCAGGCCTATCCCCTGAACGCTACCTATCTGGACCTGCGGGAGGAGGATATCTCCTTCGCCCACTACAATGCTCTGCAGGAGGCGCTGCCGGGGTGTGAAATTCTCTGGAATGTCCCCTTCCAGGGAAAGACCGTTTCCAGCGATGCGGCGGAAATCTCCATCACCAACCCCAGCCCAGAGGACATCTCCATTCTGGGGACCTATTTCCCCAAGCTGGAAACCGTCAATGGGGCGGGCTGCGACAACTATGAGGCCCTGGAGCAGCTGCAAAGCGCGCTCCCCCAGGTAAAGGTTCTCTACCAGGTGGCCCTGGGCGGCTCCTTTGTAGACCCGACGGTGACAGAGCTGGACCTGGAGCCCGGAGACTACGACCTGGACACCCTGAAGGAAGCCCTGCTGTACCTGCACCAAGTGACGGACGTCACCATCCACAAGCTGGACCTGACCCTGGAGCAATTTGCCGCCATGCAGGAGGCCTTCCCCAATATAAACTTCCACTATACCGTGTACCTTCTGGACCGGGAGCAGGACAGCACCGTAACGGCGCTGGACCTGTCCGCCATGGAGGAGAGCGACCTGGACCAGGTGGCCCGGAAGCTTTCCCTGCTGCCCCAACTGGAAACCGTAGAGCTCTGCGGCAGTGACGGCACCTCCAAGCTCACCGAGGAGGAGGCCAAGCTGCTGATCGCCGCCGCACCCAATGCCGTCTTCCACTACGCCTTTGATTTTTATGGCCAGACCCTTTCCACGGATATGGAGGAGGTCGTCCTGAAAAATGTCAAAATCGGCGACGACGGAGAACAGGCCATCCGGGATGCTCTGGATCTGCTGTCCAATTGCAAGCGCTTTGTGCTGGATGGCTGCGGCGTGTCCAATGAGATCATGGCCCAGCTGCGGGAGGACTACCGGGACAGGACCAAGGTCGTCTGGCGGGTATCCTTCGGCAATGGCAGCAGCCTGACGGATGCCCAGGTTATCCGCAGCGTCTACGACCTGAAGGACAGCAACTGCGCCGCTCTGCGCTACTGCGAGGATGCGGTCTACGCCGACTTCGGCCATGACGAATACCTGAACGATTCCAGCTTCCTGGAGGGCATGACCAGCCTGGAGGTGCTGATCCTCTCGGGCTCCCCCATCAAGGACCTGACCCCCTTGGAAAACTGCAAGAATCTGCGTATCCTGGAGATCGCCAACTGCGGCTATATTACCGATTTGACCCCCCTTGCCCAGTGCGAAAGCCTGGAAATGCTGAACATCAGCTACACCAAGGCAGAGGACCTGTCCCCCCTGGAGAAACTGAATCTGACCCATCTGGTAGCCGTAGGCGGCACCGGCACCCGGCTGGGCACCGAGCAGCAGCAGGCCTTTGAAGCCGCCCACCCCGACTGTCAGAATCTCTGGCGGGGCACCCAGGAATACGGCGTTGGCTGGCGGTACGTCAACGACGAAACCAAGATGGACTGGTACGCCCAGGCCGCCGTGGCTTTCAAGTACCCCCACGCCCCCAACAATGCCGGGTGGTATCTGGAAAACGAGTAACCGGATGGTGAAAAAAACACAGCCCGCCTTGACGTTCGGGGCGGGCTGTGGTATACTGAGCATAGAAGGAGGGCGCTGCCGACAGACGGTTCGCATCCCTTTGCTTAACGAAAAAGTAATCGCTTCGCTTTGGTCAGCTGTGGGCGGTTACTTTTTCTTGTTTATGATCTCGATAATAAGACCGGCAAGACCAATCAGTACCAAACAAAACTGACAGAGTTCTGTAAAAGTCATTCTGGCCACCCCCTTTCCGCAAAAGGACAGGGGGTGTAAAAGTATGTGCATACCCCCTGTGGAAAACCAGGGGAAGCAGAACCGCCTACCGCGGTGCATCGTGCGGAAAATCAGAATTTTCTGACCACCGGCAGCAATCACACCATTTTCTAAACTGGCAGCGCCCCGGTTCCGAAGAACCAAAATTATTGTAACAAAAGGGGGATACTCTGTCAATAGCCCTCGAAGAAGGATCGTATTTTCTCCCTGCGCACTTGACAAATCTGTATCTACTGTATATAATACATATATACAGTTCGAGGTGATCCTATGTACATACTCATCGACAACAAAAGCGGTACGCCGATTTACGACCAGATATATACCCAGATCAAAAATCAGATTCTCAGCGGGGATCTGGCGCCGGATTCGGCGCTGCCCAGCATCCGGGCACTGGCCAAGGAACTGCGCATCAGCTTCATCACCACCAAGCGGGCCTATGAGGAGCTGGAAAAGGACGGCTTTCTCTATACCATCCCCGCCAAGGGGTGCTATGTGGCCCCCCGGAACAAGGAGCTGCTGCGGGAAGAAAATCTGAAAAAAATTGAGGGGCATATCGATGAAATCCTCAGCCTGGCCGCCGCCTGCGGCTTAAGTCAGGCTGATATTCTGGAAATGGTTCGTTTTGCAATGGAGGGAGAAACATGAACGCACTGGAAATTCGGGGCTTAACAAAACATTTTGCTGATTTTACGCTGGACGATCTGAATCTGACCCTGCCCGGGGGCTGCATTCTGGGGCTCATCGGCGAAAACGGCGCGGGCAAAAGCACCACCATCCGCCTGATTTTGGGGATGCTCCACGCAGATTCCGGCACTGTGACCGTCCTGGGCCGGGACAGCCGGGAGAATCCCGTCCTTACCAAGCAGGACATCGGCGTTGTGCTGGACGAGGTGGGCATTCCAGAGTGCATGACCCCAAAACAGGTGGGAAAGGTCATGGCAAACGTGTTTCTTCACTGGAACGCGGAGACCTATCAAAGGCTGCTGACGAGATTTTCCCTGCCGGAGAACAAAAAATTCAAGGAGTTCTCCAAGGGCATGAAGATGAAGCTGGGACTGGCCGTGGCCCTGTCCCACGAGGCGAAGCTGCTGATTTTGGACGAGGCCACCGGCGGCTTAGACCCGGTGGTACGGGACGAGGTGGTGGATATGCTCGCGGAATTCACCCGGGACGAAACCCATGCCATTCTGATCTCCTCCCACATCGTCAGCGACCTGGAAAAACTCTGCGACTATGTGGCCTTTCTGCACAAGGGGAAGCTTCTGCTGTGCGAAGAAAAGGATCTGCTGCTGTCGGAATACGGCATTCTCCACTGTAAGCCTTATGAGCTGCCGGAAAACGGCGTGCTGCACAAAAAGCAGAACGCCTACGGCGTAGAGGCCATCGTCCGCCGGGATGCCGTAAAGCCCGGAACAGCCCTAAGCCCCATCAGCATGGAAGAGCTGTTTGTATTCATGAGCAAGGAGGCAAAGTGATATGAAAGCGCTGCTTCAAAAGGACCTTTATCAGCTGCGGGCCTATTGCAAGAGCTATCTGCTGATCTGCGCCGTATTTTTTGGCATTTCTCTGGCAGGGGAAGGCAACCTGTTTTCCATCACCTATCCCGCCATGCTGTGCAGTCTGATTCCCGCGACTCTGCAAACCTATGACGAGCGGGGAAAATGGGCCTGCTTCGCCGGGACGCTGCCCTTCACCCGCGCCCAGCTGGTATCCGCCAAATATCTGGTGGGGCTGTGCTGCAGCGGCGTTGTGCTGCTGGGGCTTACTGCCGTACTCCTGGCGGCAGGCACCTATTCTCCCGCCTTTCAGCTGTTTCTGCTGGGGCTAACCCTCTGCCTGTCGCTGGTGACGCCCGCGTTCTGCCTGCCCTTTATCTTCCGGTTCGGCACGGAAAAGGGCCGCATGGCCTATTATGTTTCCATCGGCCTCTTCTTTGCCCTGAGCTACGCGCTGGCGGACGGCCTGGGGATCTCCGCCGCGGATGCCTCCTCCATCGCTGCCTGGGGTAGGGCTGGGACTGCTTCCGGGATCGTCGCCGCTGTTCTTATCTGCATGGCCCTGTATGTGTGCAGCTGGCTGGTGTCCATCCGCATATACCAAAAGCGAGAAATTGCGTAACTTCACAGGAACTTAATATTTATCCACTTTTTCTCTTAATAATCTTGGGGTATACTAAGGGTACAAAGTTAATCAACTTGATTACTTGTTTCTTTTTCATTTTCTCCTCCAACCAATAGCAAAGGCCGCGGTGCATGCCGCGGCCTTTGTGCGTCTCTTTGCCTTTCAGAGGAGGCAACAGTGCGTGCATAATTTACCTTCTTTTCCTTCGGAATCTGTGGATACTGCCCATTGATATTTTGGCTAAAAGGGAGTATGATATAGCCAAGACGCAAGAACACAGGATTCAACTTGCAAATTTTTTATGAATTTCGGAGGAAGCTATGAAACCCTACTGCGAAATGAACCGCCAGGAGCTGCTGGAGCTGAAGGAAAGCCTGAAGGCGGAATACAACGACTATCAGAAGCGGAAGCTCTCCTTAAACATGGCCCGGGGCAAGCCCAGCCAGGAGCAGCTGAACCTCTCCATGGGCATGATGGATGTGCTGAACAGTGACAGCGACCTGACCTGCGAGGACGGCACCGACTGCCGGAACTACGGCGTGCTGGACGGCATTGAGGAGGCCAAGGAGCTTATGGCCGACATGATGGAGGTCCGGCCCGACCAGGTCATCATCTACGGCAACTCCAGCCTGAACGTCATGTATGACACCGTGGCCCGGTCCATGATCAGCGGCGTTATGGGCTCTACCCCCTGGTGCAAGCTGGACAAGGTGAAGTTTCTCTGCCCCGTTCCCGGCTACGACCGGCACTTCGCCATCACCCAGTATTTCGGCATTGAGATGATCAACATCCCCATGCTGCCCACCGGCCCGGATATGGACCTGGTGGAGAAGCTGGTGTCCTCCGACGACTCCATCAAGGGCATCTGGTGTGTGCCCAAGTATTCTAACCCCCAGGGCATCTCCTATTCCGATGAAACCGTAAGGCGCTTCGCCCGCCTGAAGCCCGCCGCCGTGGACTTCCGGATCTACTGGGACAATGCCTACACCATTCACCACCTGTACGACCACGACCAGGACCACCTGATTGAGATCTTGGCGGAGTGCAAGCGGGCAGGCAATCCGGACCTGGCCTACAAGTTCGCCTCCACCTCCAAGATCAGCTTCCCCGGCTCCGGCATCTCCGCCATGGCCGCCTCCCAGAACAACCTGGTGGACATCCGCGCCCAGATGAAGGTCCAGACCATCGGCCATGACAAGGTGAACCAGCTGCGCCATGTGCGCTTCTTCGGCGACATTCACGGCATGGTGGAGCACATGCGCAAGCACGCCGACATTCTGCGGCCCAAGTTTGAGCTAGTCCACAACGCCCTGGAAACCGAGCTGGGCGGCCTGGGCATCGGCACCTGGACCAACCCCAAGGGCGGCTACTTCGTGTCCTTCGACTCCCCGGACGGCTGCGCCAAGGAGATCGTCTCCCGCTGCAAGAAGGCAGGCCTGGTGCTCACCGGCGCCGGTGCTACCTATCCCTACGGCAAAGACCCCCACGACAGCAACATCCGCATTGCCCCCTCCTTCCCCAACTGCGACGACCTGGCAATGGCCATGAAGGTCTTCACCTGTGTGGTCAAGCTGGTCAGCGTCAAGAAATACCTGGCCGATATGGACGCCGCCGGGCAGCACGCATAAGATTGAGCCCTCTTCCCCCGGGATGCCATCCGCACCCGGGGGATTTTGTGCCCCAAAAGCTTCCCCTCCGGGCGGTGCGTCGCGCAGCGAATCTAATCTGGCATAGCTGCCGGTGGCAGCTATACCATAAAAAGTGGAGCTGGCTCGCGTCAGCGAGACTGAGGAGGGGCGTAATGAGCGGGAGCAGTTGGAATCGCGCGCCACTCTCTCCCATAACGCCCCTCTTCCACCGCTGCGGCGGTCCCCCTTCCCCGTAGGGGAAGGTTTTGGAAAAAACAGGTTGCACCCAGGGCGGAAATGATGTATTCTATCAGAGAGAAACCGCTGTCCGCCGTGGGCAGCACAGAATACAGGAGGAATGGAATTATGAATGAACGCTGGGATTTGACCCCGATCTATACAGGCCTGGAGGCCCCGGAGTTTGCGGCCGACCTGGAGAAGCTGGACGAAACCGTAAAGTCCCTGGAAGCCTTTGCAAAAAAGCTGCCCCGGCAGGACCATAAGGCTGCCCTGCTGGAGGCTCTGGACCTGGAGGAGCAGCTTGTAAAGCTTGTGAACAAGCTGGCCGGCTATGCCAGCCTGGAGCAGTCCGCAGACACGAGAAACAGCGCCGCCATGTCCGCCATGGGCAGAGTCATCGCCCTGGATGCGGCCTCTGCCGCCCCTCTGGCCGCCATCAAAGAATGGATCGGCTCTCTGGAGGACCTGGACGTGCTGACGGAACAAGACCCGGTCCTGAAGGACTATGCCTACCTGCTGCGGCGGATTCAGAAGGACAAGGTCCACCAGCTGCCCGGCATTGGCGAAGAGGTGGTGGCCAAGCTCTCCCAGAGCGACGCCTGGGCGGATATGCACCAGCACCTCACCAGCACCGTGGCCGTGCACTACCGGGGAGAGACCACCAATCTCTCCGCCATCCGGAACTTGGCCTATTCCGACGATCCTTCCGTCCGGAAGGACGCCTACGAGGCAGAGCTAAAGTGCTACGACGCCATCAAAGACCCCGTGGCCTTCGCCCTGAACTCTCTGAAGCTGAAAACCATCACCATGTCCCAGCTCCGGGGCTATGCATCCCCGCTGGACATGGTTCTGGAAAACTGCGACATGCGCCAGGAGACCCTGGATGCCATGTTTGCCGCCATGGACGCGTATCTTCCCAAATTCTGGCAGTACCTCAAGGCCAAGGGAAAGCTCCTGGGCCACGAGAACGGCCTGCCCTGGTACGACCTGTTCGCCCCGGTGGGCAAGTCCTCCCGGACCTTTACCACCCGGCAGGCCAGGGACTATCTGGTGGAGCTGTTCTCCCGGTTTGATGAAGCGGAAGCGCAGATGATCGCCCGGGCCTTCGACAACGCCTGGATCGATTTCTTCCCCAGAGACGGCAAGGCCGGCGGCGCTTTCTGCGCCGGTGTGGAATCCTTAGGCGAAAGCCGGATTCTGACCAACTTCGACGGCCAGATGGGCGACGTGGTAACCCTGGCCCATGAGCTGGGCCACGCCTTCCACAATGAGAACATCCGCGCCCACCGCCCCCTGAACAAAGACTACTCCATGCCCGTGGCCGAAACCGCCTCCACCTTCAATGAGTGCGTGGTCATGGCTGCCGCCATTGGCGATGCGGCAGATGACGCGGAGAAGCTGGCGCTGATCGAATCCCAGCTGTCCGATGCAACCCAGGTCATCTGCGACATCTATTCCCGGTTCCGCTTCGAGCGGGAGGTCTTCCAGCGCCGGGAGCAGGAGTTCCTGAACAGCGATACCCTGTGCGACATCATGCTCCGCGCCCAGAAGGCCTCCTACGGCGACGGCCTGGACGAAACCGTCCTGCACCCCTATATGTGGGTCTGCAAGAGCCACTACTATGGCTCCACCTATTATAACTTCCCCTATGCCTTCGGTGCACTGTTCGCCCGGGGCCTGTATGCCCAGTACGAAAAGGAGGGCGCTGCCTTCGTGCCCAAGTACAAGCAGCTGCTCTATACCACCACCGTGGCCTCCGCCGAGGACACCGCCAAGGTCGCGGGCATTGACCTGACCGACAAAAACTTCTGGCGCGGTGCCCTGGACATCATTGCCAAGCAGATCGATACCTTCTGCGCACTGGTGGAAAAGGCGTAAAAAAGGGGGCTGTTAGAAAACGCTCTGTCATTGCGAACCAGCGCGCACGCTGGTGTGGTACCCCAAGGGTATTTCCTTCGGGCACAATCCCCCGGATTTTCAAACATCTTGGCCGTAAAACCAAGCTGTTACCATTCAACCGGGGGGCTGCCACACCACTGTGACCGCAGTCACGTACATAGCGCAACCGGCGAAGCCGGCTCTTAGCGCGGAGTAGTGACATCGGTCACTGGTTCGCAGCGACATACTTTTCTAACAGCCCCTTTTCGTTCATTCAGTTGTCCAGATATGCCCGCAGCTCTTTAAGCCACTGAGGGGAACTCTCCCCCACTGTCCGCAATTCTCCGTTGCGGTACTCCGCCACCAGCACAAAGCCGTTGTCGTTGTCGTAAAATTCCGCTTCATCGCAATAGGGCAGCACCTTTGCGACAGCTTCCCAGCGGGAAGCAAAGCGGCGCTCCACGTCCTGGGCAGGAATATCATGCCCGCCGCGTTTGACCCGGTTTGCAATGCGGGAAACGCTTTCGGCGGCGCTGTCCAGACCGATATAGTACAGCCGTACACGGTAGCCCTTTTCCACCAATTCCCGGGCTGTGGCCTCTGTGTGGCGGCCTGAGAGGGTGGTTTCCTGTGTAAACGACACTCCCTTGTCGATGCAGTCCCGGATTTTCTTCAAGGCGGCCCTGCCCCCTGCAAGGGTGTTCCCGCCCAGCTCTGCGGTGATCTTGTCCACGTCGATGATGATTCCCAGGTCTGAGCGCTGCTCTTTCAGCAGTCCCGTGAAGCTGGACTTGCCCACGCCGTTCACGCCGCCGATGATGGTATAGGTTCTCATGCCTGGGCCTCCTCTGTGGCGGTCCCATCCCGGGATACCGTCTCTGTAATAGCCCGATTGATAAAAGCGTTCAGGCTTTCACCATGAGCCTCTGCATGGTTTTTCAATCTGTCTCTATCGCCTCTGGGAACTCTTAGCTGGATTTGATCGTAGTTTTCTTTTTTGTATTTCGCTACTGCCCTTCTGTTTGCGTCGCTCTTAATCGCCATATGCTCATCTCCTTTTGTGAGTATTGTACCATTTAGTTATACTGCTAGCAATATAGCATATTGCACAATTTTATCATATTGCTAGCAATACTGATTTGTTGGTTATTCCGTCTTGTATATTGCTGGCAAGCAGACAAGGCGGAGAAAGACAGGCTTCCCGTGATCCCCTTCCACGGGCTGCGCCACACGAAAGCCACCTTGCAGATTGCCGCCGGTACAGACTAAAAGGGGCTGTTAGAAAACGCTCTGTCATTGCGAACCAGCGCGCACGCTGGTGTGGCAATCCCCCGGATTTTCAAACATCTTGGTAGTAAAACCAGTCTGTTACCATTCAACCGGGGGGCTGCCACACCAGTGACAGCGGTCACTGGTTCGCAGCGACATACTTTTCTAACAGCCCCGGACCGCCGCAGCGCCCGGAGGGGAAGCTTTTTACTTGATTTTATGAAAAATCGGCTCCCGGTCCTGGAAGGTGCACACGCAGCCGAAGATCTCAGAGAGCATCTCCGCTGCCTGGGTGCAGTACTGGCCTACCCGGTCTGTCCGGTGGGCGTCGGAGCCCACGGTGACGATCTCGCCGCCAAGCTCTTTGAAGCGGCGGAACACATCCACGGTGGGCAGGAACCCCACGCTGCGGTCCACGCCGCTGGTGTTCATCTCCAGCCCCTTGCCCTTGCGCACCAGGACCTTCAGGATTTCCTCCATGATCTCCCGGTGGGCCTCAAAGGACAGGGGGGCCCGGACGGGGTTGAAGGGGGACTTCATGAGAAAGGTCATGTGGGCCAGAACGTCAAAGTCCTGATGGGCGCTGACCATGGCCAGGGTCTGCTCCAGGAACCGGCTCTGGGCCTGGGCGGGGATTTTGTCCTGCCAGTACTCCTTAAAATAGACATCCACCCCGTCCACAAAATGGACGCTGCCCAGCACAAAATCGTAGTGCCGCTGGCTCAGGCGCTGTAAAAGCAGGGACTGATTCCCATCCGTCAGGCCGAATTCCATGCCCCGCCGGATCTTCAGCCCCGGGACTTCCAGATTGTCATACTCCTGACTGTACCGCTTCACGTCAAAGACCATGGTCTGCACCGCCGCCTGGGGGACAAAATCCACATGGTCCGTAAAGCAGATCTCCTTCAGCCCCCGGTCCCTGGCGGCCTGGGCCAGCTCCAGGCCCGTATTGTGCCCGTCGAAGGACACGATGGAGTGCATATGGTAGTCAAACATGCTCTGTCTCCTCCCAGAACAGGCGGAACGCCGTGGGCAGCGCGGCCTGGGTGTCGATCTCCCCGGGGGTCATCCAGGTGAATTCCGGGGTCTTCTCCCGGACCTGGGCATAAATGCCCCGCATTTCCCAGACGATGTGTGTGAAGATGTGCTTCCGGGTGATGCTCTTTTCCAGCTCCGAGGGCCGGAGATTCCAGTCACCCAGCAGCCCGATGGCCGCCTCCGGCGTCAAGGTCCCCGGCACATTGGGAAATTCCCACAGCCCCGCCAGCAGGCCCTTGGGCGGCCGTCTGCGCAGGGCAAAGCAGCCGTCGCATTGCAGAATGAAAACCGTCTTCTCCTCCTGCCGCTTTTCCCGCTTGGGAAGCTTTGCGGGCAGGGCGGCGGCGGTGCCGTGGGCATAGCCCAGGCAATGGGCCGCGCAGGGGCAGCGGGGGCAGTCCGGTGCCCGGTTGGGGCCGCAGACCGTGGCCCCCAGCTCCATCAGCGCCTGGGTGAACAGGCCCGCCTGGGCGGGGTAGACGGCTTCCAGGGCCTGGGTCACGGATAGTTTCATTTCCGGGGTGTCGATGGGGGTGCCGTCGTCCCACAGCCGGGCAACCACCCGCAGCACATTCCCGTCCACGGCGGGGGTGGGCAGGTCGAAGGCAATGGAGCAGATGGCCCCGGCGGTGTAGGGGCCGATGCCGGGCAGGCCGCGGACGCTGCCGTAGTCCCGGGGAAAGACCCCGCCATAGGCGGAAACGATCTGCTGGGCGGCCTTTTTCAGATTCCGCACCCGGCTGTAGTAGCCCAGGCCCTCCCAGAGCTTGTGCAGGGCGTCGTCGTCGCAGGCGGCAAGGGCGGGGATATCCGGCAGGGCGGCGAGAAAGCGGGTATAGTACCCCTTCACGGCCTCCACCCGGGTCTGCTGGAGCATGATCTCCGAGACCCAGATGTGGTAGGGCTCCCGGTCCTGCCGCCAGGGAAGGTCCCGTTTGTTCTGTTCATACCAGGGCAGCAGCCATTGGGGCAGCTGCGGGGAAAGCGTTCGGGCGTCCATAGGGCAGACCGCTCCTTTCGCGTTTTTTCTACTTCTATCATACCGCTGCTGTCAAGGGCGGAATTTCCGTAACCTTCCCCTCCGGGGAAGGTGGCTCGCCGCAGCGGTGGAATTCCCTTAACCTTCCCCTCCGGGGAAGGTGGCTCGCCGCAGGCGAGACGGAAGAGGGGCGT
>OIZP01000300.1_pt1 | contig 32363 bp, 40 predicted proteins | sample 1588531 | NCBI WGS metagenome assembly OIZP01 (sample SAMN03283283) | human gut metagenome | biome: human-associated habitat; material: feces | host: Homo sapiens | place: Peru | collected 2012
CGTCCAACTTTATTGCAACCCAGTGAAGAGGACGCTTAGTCGGCTGCGTCTGTCCGATAAGGTCTGTATTATACAATGCAGACTTCAATATTGAGCGACTTTCGGCAAATGGGAATTTATGTGCCTCCCAGTTCTTCTCAAAAATATTCTTCTTGATTATGACAGGCTTACCATCCGCACCAAGAGCATTGTCTACATTCTCTGGTACATGAGGCAACTCCACGCTACGAGTAGGCTTAGAAAAATCTTCGTCAGTCAAATCATCAACAGACTTCACCTTCTCCAACTTCAAAGTTCCATCAGCGTTCAACGGATTACCTTGATTATCCGTTTTCTTCACCAACGAGTACTCGCCAAACGGCTTTGTTTTACGTTTGCTCGAGGCTATCCACTTTTCAAAATCTTCAAGGTTAACAGCAGACACGTCAATTCTGCGCCCATCTTCCCAACCATTCTCATAGTTGGCAAGATAGTCGCTCTTCGCTTCGTCAGCATCGTTGAAGCCAAGCATAACCTTATGCTCGTCAAAGCTGCCGTCTGGGTTGTACTGGTCTACAACAAAAACCTTGCGTCCGTTCCAACCATCAATGTCATTTGAAAGGAACACGTCTATATGGTCACCATCAACACCCACTGCACCACGAATGTAGCCGTAAGTGTTGTTCATCTTGCTTTCCCAATGCTTGCCGTCAGCGTCCATACCCTTACGCACACTGCCTTGCGGTTGCTCAATGGTGATGTCGAACGTGCCTACCTGCACATGTCCCTTCTTGTAGTTGCCTGCCTCCTTCTGTGCCTCGGTGGGTTCTGTGTTCACCTTGGCTGAGGCTGCTTCAATCTTGGAAGAAAGTGGAGTACCTTCCTCGGTCACACCTCCTTTTTCCACAGATTGTTTGCTATCTGCTATTCCTGATTGTCCTCTGTCTGCTGACCCTTCTGTGCGTCCAGAATTACTTTCGCTTCGTGTAGAGCGTCCGTATCGTCCAAGTTTAGATTCTCCTTCTGCAACTGATTGGCTATTTCTGCTATTTGTTTCGGAACTCTTACTCGTATTACTGCTCCGCTCGGAAGTCTCACTGGCCAAAATATTGTGTCGTCGTTCATTTTCTCTTACTTTATATGCACGTTTAATAATAAATTGCAGCGTGGGGTTCTTAGTTATGCTATCAAGTGTTTGTTCACCATTCACCACCATGAGGGATACAACATGAGCTATAACCTCATCTGCAAGCATAGGATTAGAATTCTTACCCTCGGACTCTAAGCGTTCTGCTTTTTCTTCGTAGTGAGACGAATTCGACAATGTTTCAAGAATATCAATCAACTCATCTTGTGAAACTTCATGAGTATCTTCTACCGCATATGTCAGCGCGTTAACATTCTCGGGATATTCTGCATTATCCGCATGTGTGTATTCATGAGAAAGTGTTTCAGAAACGTCTTTATCAAAGTTATCACAACCCTCTACAAAATAATAGACTTTTCCTTTTTCATAATAAGCAGGACAATGCCAACCATCATCAAGCCATTGCTCTACTTTTGCCCTATCCTTCTCAGGCACCGCTGCCAAAAAGTCCTCACGTGTCAGCAGGAACTCTGGCACAGGATAACCATTCTCCTCCGCAAAATGCGCAATACAGTCACGCATCTCACCAAGCACACGCATTCGTTCCTCACCCTCGGCAGTATTTAGCTCTGTCGCAAGGGCATCAAACTCATTCGCTAATTCTCTTGTCTTGCCTGCTGAATTGCTCTCGCTATCAACAGTGCCTTGTTCGCTGCCTTGGCTTCCTCTGCCTTGTCTGTCTGAAGCGGTCTCGGCTGTTCTATTGTATTCTTGTCCATTGTTATATAATTGATTTATCTCGTTAATAATTTCTTCCTTGCTTCGAATCGCACCGCCACTAAGCAAATCTCCTATGCCTTGCGATGAATTCTCGGCTTGCGCATTATAAGATGATATAACTTGCTTTAAGATGGTAACACGCTTGTCATTAAGCACATCTGCCAACATCATCACTGCTGCATTATTGAAATCTGCAACAGTAGCACCATCATCTAATTGGAAAAGGTTGCCTTGGTGCGCATATTGGCTTACGTGTTGACCTAATTGGAAACCTGCCTTGCGAGCCTTGTAAACCAAATCAATCGCTGCTGCCAACTCATTTGAAAGGTCATAACCATTGCCCAAACGATTATTTATAGCCACATCTTGTAGGGCTGTCATAACTGCCTGGCGCATGCTCTTTATCTCAGTAATCTGACGTACTGCATCGGGATTGGCTTGGAATGCCTTGCCTATCATCACTCCCTCAACTATACCTTGACCTACTTCGCTGAGTTTACCACCATCAAATAGACCTGCCATTTCTGTCTGTGGGATAACACCTGCTGCTGCCAATTCCTTAATGACCTCTGTTGTTGCTTTGTCATTAGCATAGAATTCACCAAGGGTGCTGAACTCATTAACCTTGCTCATCACACGACCAAACAAATCATCACTCACCAACTTACCCATTTTAACGGCTGTCTCGGTACGATTCTGACTCTTCTGCTCACGTTGATTGAACTTGGCAAATGTTTCAGAGTTATAAGGCATTGCTACATCAGGAACGAATACCACACGCGGATGCTGATAGGCTGCAATCTGCTCTTGCGTAAAGCCATATTTATTTCCGTACTTGCGAAGGTAATCATTATATTTGATATCTGTGCCATTTTGCGCAGCAATTTCACCTGCCATTGTGCGACCATTACCTGACAGAACTACACCATCTTGACTGACTACAATAGGAGATTGAATTGCACGTTGGTCATAATTCTCACCCATGCGTAGTGTTATTTGTTGTGCTTCTTTGTCTCTCTTGTAGTCGCGGTCATTTACATTCTTGCCATCTTGATCTACGGGGAATCCCTCTGTTTCTTCAAAACCATTTGTGGATTGATGTGAAGGAGTTGCAGCCCCACTCTCAACAAGTATATAATGTCCAGTTATTGTTTCGCCATTGGGCAATGTCACCTCATCCTCTGCACCTACTATTTTGTTGGCTTCATTCCATTTGTCTCGAATCTCAGCAGACACCGCATTACTACCTCTGGCTTCAGCCTCAGCCTTCTTACGCGCTTCATCTTCCTTACGCTTAAGTTCATCTTCTACTGCTTGATCATGGTCAGCTGCATCTTTAGCATCACGCTCACGCTTTTCTTCAAGCAAGACCTTCATGTATTCATCCTTGACTGACTTCCAGTAATCTACCTCTGCTTGTAACTCTGTGATGCGTTTCTCGCGTGCGATTTTCTTTTCTTTATACGCTTGTACGTTAGCAATGAACTTAACTTCCTTTTTGCGTTCTGCATCAAGTTTCTTTTGTGCCTCTGCAAGATACGCATCAAGCACACCTTTAGCCTCTTCACGTTTTAAGCCTACCTCGTTAAACAAGTAGTCATATCCTCGTTTGGGGGTAGTAGACAACCAATCTTCTTGCTGACGTGCGTTCTTACCCTTGCCAACAGTCTTCATTGGCATCGATTCGTTCTGTGGTTCTGAGGTAGCAGGGGTTGCATCTTCTGTAGGTGAAATAGGAGTATCAGATTCATTATTCTGTCCTTCATCACTTGCAGGAGACATACCCTCGCTACTTGCGTTATCTTCGTCCTCGCTACTTGCGTTATCTTCAGCCTCGCTTGCATGCTCATTCTCCTTGCGAGTAAGCATACCTGCATTTATCATGTCAGTAAATACGCTTATCTCATAAGGTTCCTCATACTCTACGCCTTTTGAGTCTGCTACATATACGTTATTATCTTCAATTCTCGTAATCGTAAACGAATCACCATCGTTATCCATGTACACATCACCGACCTTAACATCAGCCATTGGTTTAAGCACCTCTGCATCACCACTCTTTAGTTTAGCATCAAGAGCAGACTTACTCCAGGGTATACGCTTGCCATTGCTATCAACAAGTGTTACATTGTTATCACTTATTTCAGCTATAGTATACTCCACGCCATTGATACTTACGCGAGAACCTTCCTTCAACTCATTGGCTGTTTGCGACTCTTCTTGTGCCTCGGCATTGCCATCTTTATTGTCTTCGGCTTCGTCCTGCAGCTGCACATAATCATCATACATCTTTTGAACATCTGCCTTAGCCATTTCTGTCTGCTGACCATTTATCTGCACAACTACATTATCTCCTTTATCCTCAATAATTTGCACAGAAAATTGGTTTTCATTTTGGTCTACAACATCGTATGTATCACCTACATTAAAATCAAGTTTGCCATCAATGATGTCTGACTCTTCTCGAGTGATTTGTTCTGTTACCTCTTGCGCAGCTTTAGCCTTCACTTCTTCTGCCGACACGGGTGTATCAACTGATTTAAAGGCAGATGGTGCAACCATTTCACGTTTGTTGGTCTCAGCATCAACAATAACAATAGACTTGTCACTATTGTTCATGTCAATACTTCCGTCATCTCTAAGAACTATGTTGCCATTGACGATATAAACTTGTCTATCATCAACATTCATCGTTGCCTTAATAAGTGTACCATCTGTATGTGTGCGCTCATCTATAGACTTATTGCTATCATCTACGGCATCATTCACCTTGTCTTGAACGGCATATAGCATACCTTCGTATCTTGACTTAGAATCTAAATAGTCGTATATAGCATTAGCCTTTTTAGTAGTCATCTCATCGGTAAGCATGAATAATTCATTCTCATCCAATGCAAGTAGTTCTTTCGCTTGCTCTCCAAACACTGAATCGAACTTCTTTTTCGCGCGTCTATAGGCTCTTCTGATTGCATTCTTCTGCTCATTTGTAGCCTCATAGCCTTCGTCTGCTGAAATATCAATACGCTCACTCAAAACGCTTGCTTCATCTGAGCTATAGCGTCTTATCTCTTGCGCCTTGACTATACCTTGATATTCTTGCGCTGACTTTGCATAGTCAAGTATGCGCATACGTACATTCATGGGGATTGATTTGTTGTCAAGAATCTCTCTCAACACTGACTTCTTCTCTTCATCCGTTCCCAACAATATGGTATTGCGCCAACCACCCCATGTATTCATCAACTGAATATTACCACTAAATGCGCTATCTATAGCTCTACCTGCTTTATTCATTTCATTTAGTGTAAGGCGTTTCTTACCTCGCAAAAGGTAATAACCAGTCTTTACGCTCGAAACGAAACCACCCATCAGGGATACACCAAGGAATGTATCAATATTTTGATCTAAATCGAACACACCAGTATTTTCGTCTGCATCAAGTGTGTTATCGCCAACTAATAATGCGTTCTCAACATTACCAATTACTTCTTCAGCATACTCGCCTAACATGCCATTCCATTTGGCACGTGATTCCAAGTCTGATACGAATTGGGCGAAGGGAGTTGACATTACATCATTAATCATGCCTCTCACCTTATTAACGCCAAAGCGTGTATACAGATTCTTTGCAGTAGCCTTAGTTAATCCCTTATATGCTGTCTTACCTACCACACCGAGCAATGGTTTGATGTACTCACCAAGCATTTCGGAATGATTCTCTATAGCTTGCGCACCAAAAGCCTTTGCGAATGCCTTAACGAATGATTCGCCTTTCTCATGTCCATCGTAGTAGGCTTCACCACTTTCGTTGACGTTGTAGTTAAGGTCACCAGTCATACGTCTTCTTGTGTCAGCATAAACACGACCAGAACCAGTTGTACTTGCCATAACAGACGCACCAAGTGCATCTCCTACAACACGAGCGCCATATTTCTTCAGCAAATATTTCTGTGCCGACTTGCGAATTGCATCCTTACCAAATTTCTTTATCAAACTTCGAACTACCTTCTGCTGAGCAGCCTTACCCATACTTGACGCAGGGTTAACAATCATTTCAAGCATGAATGGCAAACTCTCTGCAGTTACTTGTCCTGCCTTATATCCTCTACCTATCAAATGAGCATACTCTTGGCTAATCATCATGTGTTGTGCTGCATCATTCAATAGCTTCTGTTGCTCCTTAGATAAGTTCTCGAAGCCAACCTTGTCTGCCTTTCTTACTGCACGAGCTACACCCATTGCAGCTTCAATGTCGCTTAAACCAAAGTCCCATGTTGACACCTTACCTATTGAGTGCATAAATCCTCTATAGCTACCACCAAAGTAACCAAAAAGACGTTTACCGAATCGCTCAAAATCCCCATTACTATTAGCAATCCACTTGTCACTTGCCAAACCTCTCTTAGCCTCTTCAATCTCACCAAGTGCTTCATCAACTTCTTTCAAATTTGCTTGTAGCGTAAGATAGTCAGTATCTTGCAGTCTTGAAAAACCTGCATTGTTTGGAGTAGCAGCAGAACCTAAACCCATCGCAGCTACACCACCAAGGGCATATCCTGTTGGTGTTGCTCTGTCTATCTCCGAACCACGTTTATTTATTGCGTCCTCAAGTTCTTGTTTTCGTCTGCGTAGCTCTATCTCACGATACGGCATCGATGTAACGTCAATATATCGTTGTGCCTTGTCTGCTGTCAGAGCCTCATGATATTGCTTGCCATCCGTTGTTTGGTACACTGGTAAGTATTTATTATTAAGTCTATCATACACCTTACCCATGTACTTAATTTGTGAGTTTATCACTGGATCAAATCCATCTTGCTTAAGTTGCGCTCTACCATTATCAATATTGCTATTGGTAAAGCCAACACCCTTTTGTCGCAAGTCAGTTCTTTGTTCAGACAATAACGCATCGTTAAGCGTATTGTATACCGAATTCTGCAGTTCATCTGAATCTATCTCATCTGCTTGTGTAGGAGTTGAATCAAGCATGGCATTACCTGCTGAGATATAATCATTATCTTTAACAGCATTCAAAGTAGCTTCCTCACGCACTTCCTTGTTTATCTGATAGTTATTCGCGTTACGTTTGAACGACATCTTATTCGTCAATGCGTTCTTAGGCTTGAGACCTACTACCTCAGCGAATTCGTTATATGATCCGTCAAAAGCACCCAACTTTACCAACTTGTCGTAAATTGCCTTACGATGTCCATATCCTCGCTCAAAGTAGCTCTGGAACTGCTGCACAGAACCTACTTTTTCTCCTGCATCCTTCAGAATGTCATATATGGTATTCATCGTAGGGGTTAACTGACTTACATAGCTACGCTGAGGCTGAGGTTTGGGCTGAGGTTTGGGTTTAGCTTGAGATACCATACGGCTAAAATTCCATTTGTCTACAGCATTCTCCACAACCTTTTTATTGCCTTCCTCCTTTGAGAGTGCGCCAAGTCCTTCTCCCCACGGCATGCTTTGCGCGGTATGCCCAGGATTTTGTCTCGCTGCAGGTCGGGCTTGCTGTTGCTGCTTGGGTTGCTGTTGCTTCTTGGGTTGCTGTTTAGGTTGCTGCATGAAGGACATGAATTCCTCATAAGACGAACCTACCTTCTCTCCATGAGCAGTGAGCAAGTCATATATATACTTACGATTCGGGTAGTTATTATTACCCGAGAACACACTTACAAATGTATTATAATCGTTATTATACCCACCCTTCTGTAAGGTCGTATATATTTGTCTTAATTTACCATTATCTAATGCCATAATACTTAACTATTTATTTTGAATTTCTTGGTTTTAAACCATTTGCACCTGCTGCCCAGCCTTTGCCTTTTCCACTACCTTTGCCTTTTGTTATGATTTCTTTTCTCACATTATGAACTTGTTTAGGTTCTTTTTTGCCAAATCCATTATCTACAAGAATAGTTTTATCTTCTGTTATTGTTTTCTCTGTGTAGTCACTGCTTCCGCTCTTTCCTCTTCCTTTTCCTTGTCCTCGCTTGTTCGCATTAATAATAGCAGCATTACCCTTCTGCTCAGTTGCCTTTTGTTGCGCTTTTATTAGCGCAATTCTGGCTTCTTTCTCGGCTGTTTCAAGAGGTTTGCCATCAATGATAGCTTGTTCCTTAGCCTTGTAATATGCAGCCATCGAATCTGTCTTGTCTCTCTCTGCTGCAATCTTACCTGCAGTTGCTTGTGCAAGAGCCTGCTTACGTTCCAATTCTGCATCCTTACGCGCTTGGTCTGCCTTGTCAATGTCAACCTTCCTACGCCATTCAGCGTTCTTGTCTGCGAGTTCAGCAATCTTAGCAGTGTAATTCAAGTACTCTGTTTCACGTTCCTTTCTGCGCTTTTGGTTCTCGTCATAGCGTTCCTTCCATTTGTCTGTAAGCGATTCGGGACGTTGCCTAGGCACAGGCGCATAACCCTTGGCTGCACCAATACGCGCAAGTGCTGATATACCATCACCTATGGCTGATATAAATGCTCTTGTGCGTTCTCGCTTGCGATTACGCTCATCATCCTCTGCATTCGGTTTAAGCGAATCTCTTTGCTTTGTGAGCAAGTCCATCACCTCTTTGTAATACTTGCGTCTGTCATTATCCTCTTGCGTCAATTCATCCACTTTCTTAGTAGTGGTAGGAGCTGCCTCAGTAGTGGTTGAGGGGGGTGTCGTGGTTGGAATTTTTACAAATTCGGAATGTTCGTTATACGCATTACCCTTTACAAAATCATCTGCTAATCCATTATAAGGTTCTGCATTCTTGCTCATTGGCACTTGAGCAGTTTGTGTTGTCGCTGCAGGAGTATTATCCTTTGTAGGAGTTGTCACTGCAGGAGTTGACGTCTTGGGATTTTGCTCTGTAGTAGTATTTGAATCCGATTTAGGAGATGTTGTTCCTACATTCTCAAAATCTTCATTTGGTCTATAGCTATATGGTGTCATATCTCTTCTTTTAAGAATTAAAAGTATCCTCTATTTTCACGCGCAATTTTTAGATCATTCGGATTCGGCAAATTCTGAGGTGGTTCAGCTGCAGGAGTCGTAGGTGTTTTAGCTGTAGGAGTCGCAGGTGGTTCAGCTGCAGGAGCACTCGTAGCTGTTGTAGGAGTACTCGTAGCAGTTGCAGGCTTAGCCGTATCAGCACTCTTTGACTTACCGTCAGTTGAGTCTATTGCATTCGCTATACTACCCATCGCTTGAATCGCTTGCGCACCTGCATTAGCTATATTCTCTGCTCGCTGAGCCTCCATATTGCCTAACTCATTGTTGAGCATTCTGTTCTGGTTGCGGTAGCTTTCCTCTATATTGTCCTTGCGAGCCTCACCTTGTGCAGCTATAGCACTCGCTGTATCACTCATAGCTTTTGCATTCGCTTCTTTCTCGGCTGCTACGCTTTCTTCAGTACCACCTACTACGGCTTGTGTACCTGCAACCTGCTTGTTGCGATTACGTATAGCCTCTTGTGTCAATCTAAGCAGTCTTTGAGCATCAGCACGTTGTGTAGCATCCTCATTGTATCTACGATTGTACCAGGCATTGTTTTCGGCTTTTTCTCTAAGAAGTTCTTGTTTCCGTTGTCTATTCGCTTTAGCAGATTTTATTCCGCTATAAATGCTACTACCTATTGTTGAAGCAGCAGCAATAATACCTCCTATCATAATTTATCTTGTTAAATATATTCTACGCGAATGTACAGCCTTATATCGTGCTTATTATTTTATTTCCGACCTCATCTACTTTTTTCTACTTATAGAATGTTGTTAAAGTTGGATCAAAAAAAACCGATAGGCAGTTAAGTCTATCGGTCTTTTCTAACTAATACCCTTTTGCAGGCAGAATGAGTTTTTTGTTTCGGTCACTCAAATCTACGTAGTGACAACATTCATATCTTGCACCGCACGAGTATGATACTTCACATTTAAATTCCCAAAATTTTCTGCACCGAGAACATGGTGTTGGTGGTTCTTTGCTCATACTGGATTATTGAGTTAAGAACTTGTTTTTGTTTTTCGCTTCCTTGTACATCCTTGCCCTGTATTGGTTATTTACCCAATTAGTTATTCTTCCGAGCCAAGTGTAATGGTTGATAGTTGCAAGTGCTTTATATTCACGACTCATTATGCTGCGATAACTTTTTGGCAGCGGTTTGCCATTAACATACATTGAACGGATTTTTAGTTTGAATATGCGCTTCATAATTTTCCGCGCTTGTCTTAGCTTCATATCAAATTGTTTTTCGTTTTGCATGCCTTTTTATAGCGACGCAATATTGCTGAAAATCCTTGACAATATCGATTTGCTTCCCTACCATAAGGAGAGAAATGATTTACAACTTTTACTGCTCTATCATATTTATGAGACAGAGTATTATATTCTTTAAGATTTTGTTCGTCTTTATGTAAAAATTCATAGAAACGCTTGGTAATTTTCCGTGCTTGCCTTAGCTTCATCTTCATATCAGATTGTTTTTTGGGTTATAAACTTCGGGCACTCCTTACCATCAACAAGGCATTTGTGCTCACTAATGAATGTTTCTCTGCGTTTTGCCGTGTGCGAGAGAGCGTACCGAAGGCATGCTTCACGCTTGTTGCAGTTATTGCCGTGGCATGGGATTAGTTTACTCATGTTCTATTTTTTATTTCGTCATTGTGTTTGCAATCATCAATACACGACCCCCACTTTTTAGCGTATGGGGTAAATCCATCTCGGCAGAAATACCCCTTACGCTCATGTGGAAGCTCTTTGTAAACGTAGTATTCGCATGATTTACATTTTGGCTTCTTCATTGCTATTCTTTGACTTTAATTCCGTAGTAATCGAAGAATATGCTCTCAAACTGCTTAGCTGCATAGCGTGCTGCATCCTCGCTATTAAAGCATAATGGAAAGCCATAAGCCGTAACCATAGAATTACTATAGGCAACCGCACAGCTGACACCCGAATATATTTGACCAGCATTTGTACATAAGGTAAGTTCCTTTAAACCACGTATCTGCTTCTCATTTTCACTCATGCGCTTTATTCCTTTCTTGGAGTATAGTATCCAATAAGGAAAATAACAGCAGCCTTTCTCATTATGCCAAACGCCATTGTTTATAGCCTTTTGAATGATTAGCAACTTATAGAGCGCATTTGCTTGCAAGAATGCTTCTTTATCGCCTAACGAATCTACATGCAGAGATTCTGCACTAATTCCCAACCGCATGCAAGCATCTGCAAAGGTTTCGATTTCGTGAAAGTCGAATTGTTTATTTTCCATTGTTATTGATGTTTTTATATTTGTTACACTTCAACTGAAAGCCTTTTAAGATGAGGCATTGCCTTGCAACTGCCTTACTAAGCGGTTGTTCTCGTCTATGAGCTGATTCAAACGCTGCTCTAGTTTTACTTTTTCTTTCACCATCTCGTCCAATTTTTGGATGAGTTCATCATCTTTCTCCACCTTTCGCTTCAACCATATTTTACTGTTGTAATCACTCTCAAGGTGAATAAACTCCCATCCATACTTTCCCTCTGCATTTAGTCTAGGCATAGGGTCTTCGTTATTGAGAATGAGAATTGCTTTATATTCAAACTTGTTCATTGCTATTCGTTCTTAGTTGATGCTGCATCAAGTTCTTCTATCAATTCTTCGTAACTCTTTTTCGTGCCAATCAGTCGTTCGGTAACATCGTCTAGCGGAAGAACGTTTTCCACATGTTCCGTGCCTCCATCTTGGTTGTAAAAAATCACATTGTCAACTTCGTCTCGACCAGCACACACCCGGATCTCCCACTTGTCTGCTTGATAATTTCGTGCCACACATGGATTCAACTTGCACGGCTCAAAATTGGAGTAGTCTTTGTAGTAAGTTGGCACTTCGATGTGGAGATTTTTGCCATATACATTATCGCCCAATGCTTTTCCGTCAAGTTTATAAGCAACTACATAGTCATAATCATATTCTTTAATTAGAGCTAAAAGTTGAACTACAGAATAGCATTTTCTGTCAAAGCAAATAATTCTTGCATTAAATCCAGCCTCAGTTACAATCTGTCCTTTGATTTCGTGATTTGTTATCTTCTTCGCCAATTCAAGGTCGAAGGGAACTCTCTTAAATCGTATTTCGGTCTTAGGTTGTATTGCTTCCATTGTTGTTTGTTTTTTTGAATTATATCTTAAAGTTTGCATCCACTCCAAATGCCCATAGAACGTGTTGCAGTTCGTGGATGTAGTTTATGTTGTTAGTGCAGTATTCCATATGAACGTGGCTTGATTTAAAGTATGTATCATAGATTGTTATGAAGTAGCCTACGGAAAGAACACCGCGTTCGTTCGACTCAACAAATAGGTCTAAAATACAACTTAATACTTTGTAATAATAATCTTCAAAACAAATTTTCTTAAACTTCCATCCATTCTTTTCAAGAATTTCTGTTGTGATTTGGATTGGTTCTAAGAGGGAGCATTCAACTGGTAGGTCTAATTCTGCAAAATGGACTATGCCATTAGCATTTACTGCTTGTATCGTATAGACTTGTTGCCCATATCGTACAAGGTCACCAATTCTAAGGTCTTCTGCTTTAATCATTCCGCACTACCTCCCCTTTTAGTTCTTTGATAAGGGCATCTGCAATCCTAACAGCACATCTAGCAGAACCCCTAACAATATTATACACAGTTAATGATGGAAATTTTGTTCCAGCTCTTTTCATGCAAAATGGTAGCATTTCTTTTGCTATCTCGTAGCGGCGTTGTTCCCAGTTTACGTTACGGTCAGCTCGTCCCATGTAAGCCCAGTATAAATCAAGGTTCTTGTCATTGCTATTCTTTGAGTCGAGAATGAAACCGTTAAACTCTGCGACAACACGACTTCCTGATAGTTTGGCGGTGTGTAATACTAATTTGACAGCATCTTCAATGCTCGTCATTGATTTAATCTCTATTGTTTCCATAACTACTTAATTTTTTGAATTGAAAGTTGGTATTTTCCGTGCCCAATTTCGAGGTGGTAATCCTTGTATTTGAGTGTCGGGTAGCGTTGCTCTGCTGCAAGAACAACACCTTGAATGTCGAATTTGAATAAAGGGTTGTGCTCATACAAGAATGTTCCGTAGAACATATCCCTTATCATCACATCCACTTCGATTTTATTTTGCTTTTTCATTTGTTTGTTGTACTTTTGCCGTGTTCTGAAAAATTCAGAATAAGGAGTTCAGTAGGTGGTGCGCTTAATAAGTACACCACCTATTTGATTGTTATTTTATAATACCTGCTTTTCGCAGAATTTTTTTGTTGTGAGCAACTATTTCGGCTTCGCGCTTTCCATCGTTGTAGCCTTGCTGTGCTCCAGCAGCGAAGCCTTGCTGTGTTCCAGCAGTGAATCCTATTTTGTAGCCATCTTCATAGGCATCGCGAACAGCTTTTTCCAAATTATCTGCTGCAATACGTTTATCTTTAATACATCTATGCAAGTGATAGCCCATAGATATAGTAGCAATACAAACGACAAAATAAATTACTATTATTCCAATCATAATGTTTCCTTGTTTAATTCGTCAATCAAGTTTAACGCGCGTGAGTGAGCCGTCCAATCATCGTGGTCATCAAAATCCTTGATGGTTATCCACCTATACCACTTGCGCATTTGCACTGCGTAGACGTTATATTTGGGAACTACATCCATGTACTGGGTATTCAGCCAAGTGTCTACATCCTCTCGCTGAGTAGTCTTGATTCTGTATTTTCTTTTCATTTAAAATCTTTTTCTAAGTTGAGTAATTTGATAATTTTTTCGGTGTAAGTATCTATCTCGCCACTCCAATCTTTCGACCCAATATGACCGTTATAATAACTATACCTACGAGTTCTGGGAAATGTACCATCTGGAGAATTTTTACGGAATTGCCCCAAATCTCGAGGTAAAAAAAGGTTGCGACGTTTCAACTCCTCTCCAGCTTTGAGAAATAGTTTTCTTGAAATTTCAAGAAGTAAATTTGCAGCACATGTCAGTCTGTCGCACTTATCCACTGTGCCGTCCGCTTTTGCTTCTTCGAATAATTTTTTTCTCTGTTTCATTGTTCGTTTTATTTGCTAAAAGTTTTAATAGCCTTACATATCACATCAATCATCCATTCCTTTTCTCCGCCACTCCTTACGTATGCTTCAACCAACTTGGCTGCCACCATACCAATGACGATGCTACAATCAATAGGATTCATGCCTTCGTTTCCTTGAATAGCGAATATTGCTTTGTTAGCCTTTTTTCTATAAAAGGCTTCGGGTTTTTCTTCCATTGTTTCTTTAGTTTGTTGTGTAACACTTGTATTCTGTAATTGTATTTCTGATTTTGCTCACAGCGTCAACGATGTTAATGCTAAGACATTCTTCTGCAAGCATAGGAATGTTGTCTACAGACACATACATCTTTCCGTTGTACTCCTTGACCTGAATGCGCTCTTGCATTTCTTGCGCGATACGCTGAGATTTCGCTTGTGCTTTACGCTTAGCTCTATCTTCGTAGTCAATATCGAATGCGCTGAGGATTTCGCCTATAATGTTCATTGTTGTTTGATTTATTTGTTTGTGTTAAAATGGAGCTTGCTGTTCTTTGCTTTGCCAACAAGTTCAAGTTCGTATACAGACAATTCCACTAACGGCTATTTAAATTGTTTGTTGCGCAGAATAAAAAACCTCTTATCTCGTGTTTGGCAAAACAATTCCCAATCTTCATCAGTTATCCATGCTTCAGTTTCACCACCAACATTTGTGTAGTCTTGAATACCAAAGCGAGCCATAATCTTAACCTTGGATACCCTACTGCATGTCCAATAGATTGTGACGTGATGTTTCATATTACACGACCAGTTATAGGGTCTCGCTCATAGCCCATATTGAACAACCATTTCAGTTCTTGCCATTCAGCATAACTCATCGTGTCAGTCGTATCACGAGTTTCACGAATTTCTTTCTTCTTCGCTTCCTCAATCTTTCCCAACTCGGTTATTCTCTCGTCCTTGAACTTCTGCAAAGCAGTGGTAATGGTCATTGGGTCTACCGATCCGTAAAACTTTCCATATCTGCCTGCCTTTAACCTCGCGAAAAACAACATAACCTCAGAAAGTTTTAAGAAGGACGAATCAGCAATTATCACACGAGCAGTATCTTCAATCTGCAAGATGTCCATCTTCTTGCTGCAACCAACATATTCGTTCAAGTCACGTAGTTGGTTCTCGAGCCAGTAGTTTGAGTAATTACCGCCCCAAATATTTCTGACATCTGCCAATGTGGGGCTGTTACCACCAAAACATCTTTCAGGATAGCGAGCGAAGTTCGTTTGTTGTTCGGGGATGAACGTAGCCATCAGTTTCTCAGCAGTCTCGTAACGCTTCAGGAATTTCATCTGCGTTGTTGTCAGAGAGCATTCTTGCTTGCGTATACGCAAGCCACTCCCTGGTTCGCTCTTCACGAGTGCTTGCTGACGTACAACCTGCTGAACCATTTGGTTTGTTATTGTTGTCTGCATTGTCTTTTCGTTGTTTAATTCGTAACCAATTACTGAAGTGTCGCTTCAAATCGCCAAGACTTTCGTGATAGCATTTCTCGTTTATCTTGCATTCAAGTTCAAATTCATTGAAAAGCGAAATAATATCTTGAGCCTTGATTGCATATCGCATTGCCACTAACTCTTTCCAAGACGAATCTTTGCAAAGTTCTTGCAACTGGTCGTGCAGCTTCAACTCGCTCTCCTCGCGTGTACGTGCGCATGCGCGGGAGAGGGGGAGGGGGTTTTCTTTTTCTTTTTCTTTTTCTTTTTCTTTAGAGTAAGGGGGTGTGGGGGAAAGAGACCTTTCTTTTTCGTTTTCTTTTTCTGTTTCTTTTATTGTACATTCTTGTACATTTTTGTACATTTCTTCGGAAGAAATAATTTTTTCTTCAGAAGAAATCAGCTTTTCTTCAGAAGAAATCGACTTTTCTTCAGAAGAAATAAGATTGTACTCTTTGATCACTCCCTTGCGCCTAATCTCGGAACAAGAACGCAAATATCTTAGTTGGATTCCTTTTGATGTCAACACGTTTTGACTATCATATAATGCTTTGTCTAACAATCCTAACAAAAGGCAGCACTTAATAACCTCGGTTATAAACACCTCTTCGTACCCCAGAAGTTCCGAAATAATGAAGGGCAACTCTTTATCCCACCGCAAATAATACCCACTTTTGTAAATATAACAGAGCAGGAGAGCATAGACCGTAATGGCTTTACCACCTTGATGCCGAATCAACTTTCGCACCTTGATATCTTGAAACATGTCTACATCTATGGGGAAATAATCCAAACCAACTTTTCGTTGTCTTCCCATAGGCTTTTTGTTTTAAAGCGTTGAGTTACCGAGATAGTCTCTCACCTCGCTGATGAATCCATCTAACGAACGACACACCACGTATCGATACTCTCCACTTGCAGTTATCTTGCGTTGCCATTCTTTTTGGCTCTCGCTTTGCACTCCCTTCGGAGTCTTCATTTCAATGAGCAATGCACTATATTTAGTGGTGCTCTTTAACAATATCAAATCAGACACACCAGCCAATGCTCCTTCAGCCTTTAATTTTGCACCAGTGGTAATATCACGTCTACCACCATTAGGAACAGCAAATAAAGCATGAGCAAAGTCAGGATACTGAAGTCTAAACCATCTTACGCAAGCCACCTGCAAGCGGTGCTCCTCATCGTGCGGATGCCTACGCATTTTCGGAACACCTACATTGGCAAACTCGCGCCAAGCATCAAGACGGCTTTTTCTTTCTGGCGTTGCTTTCTCCATCTGTTGTTACTTGTTTTTGTGCTGATGTTGATGTTGATTCTGAGTCAACTTCAAAATCTCTGTTATCAACATTAACATCATTCTCAACATCGTCACCATCCTTATGCTTACATGCAGCAGACTTAACCTTAACAGCTTTCACACTATTCGTGATAACATCTACATACTTAGTGTCTGCTACGCTATCTATAACATAGTCAACTAAAGACATTTTCATTGACATTTCAAATTTTGACAAAGCACTACTTATGTCATCAGCTTGCACAAGAATATTATTACTTGTAACTTTCTCCTTAGCCGTTTTCTCGTCAAGAGTTATAAAAGATACCTTAACCTTGTAGAATCGCTCACCATTGTTACTACCAATTAACTCTTGATAATTGCGCTTGGCACAAGCACAAACCTCAAACTCGCCAGTAATGTAAGGAGCAACCTCCTCAACAGCTCTTGCCTCTGCTTCTGCAAATGATATAGCTCTTATCAGATATGTATCAGTTACATTCTTACTGCAACCATCCTCAAGTACCTTGTCATATTTGACCTTGCACTCAAACCATTTTTCTAATGTTTTCATCGTTTTGATGTTTTATAGTCGTTTTAAAAAAGGTGGGCAGCAGACTTGTGCTATGTGATTGATGTGCCACTGCACACCGTCCTTGTCTACTGCCCGTTGAAAGTTCAAAGTATAATTCCTTATAAATCGCTCAACTTGTTCTCCAACTTCTTAAGCATCAGAGATATAAGCCTCGCTCTATTTTTTGTTACCGTAGTGTCTTGTTGCAACAATGCTTCTTTAGCATACTTCAACAGACGCACAAGTTCTTTTGCATCAGATACCGAAATATTCAGCCATTTAGAAGGTCTTGAGTTCTTCTTCAAAGGCTTCTCGCGCAAGTCGGTTTCTTGGAATGAACTGCTCTCTGATAATTCTGAGAGTATCTTCGTACAATCGCTCGAACTCTTGTTCTGACATACATTCAAAGGAGATGCTTCTTGGGGTTTCAATCCACTCTTCTGTTCTTGGATTGTAGACTGGATCTGTGTAACCTGCAAGCATTGTGATGCTCCGTCTAAAGTTGTCGGTGTTTCTAAATCGCTTTCGCCATTCTTCTCCACATGCTCCCCATGCGATATTGATGAGTGCGAAATATTTGCGGTGCAAGCGGATGTTGCGAGATTCTGAGATGGTAATGAGGTACGGCTTGTTACGTTGCAGTCGCTCAATTCTCTCTGCATCCTCGGGGAAGCAGGGGAGCAGTCTCCCGGTATCCGCTGTTCTAAGGGCGTATAGTTCCATCAACTTCTTTGGTTTCTTCGGCTTCGCATTCGCTCTGCCTGACCAAGTCTAAGGATAATTGGTGGATGTTGTCTGGCATTTTCTTGAATTCTATACCATTGTCAAACATCCAGTTGCCCAATTCAATTAGTTGTTCTTTGCTACACTTCACGTAGAACGTGCGCTCTAATAACTCTTCTTTCTCTTTCATGACACTTGCTTCATTCTACCATTAACAATTCCTTCTACAAGACTATCAATGTAGGCATTGCCTGCAATGATCTTTTCTCGCATTTGGTTTATTACATCCTCATCACGCTCTATCACGAATGAGAAAAGAGGATTCTTTTGAAACGGATTATACACTACGAAATACGTCTTACTTGCTCCAGTCGCAAGCATGTGCGCGTAGCATTGCCAATAATAGTTTGCTTCTGCTTTTTTCAAACCTTCAAGTTTCTCCTCTTGCGTTTCCTTCAAGAATACGTTATTAGCATACTTGGCAAATGAGTTACCTTGCGGACATTTTATTTCAATGCAACACTGCTCACCAGTTTCGGGGTCAAAGAACATTCTATCAGGACTGCTCGCAAAGTGAGGCAAGTCTTCACATTGAACGGATGAAGGGGATTGCAAGTCTAAGACATAAGACTCTACGTCCTTGCTGCCATACTTCTCATAGAATGTCTCAGCAAACAAGTGTGCAGCTTCACCTTCCATCTGATGTCCCCACTTTATTGCCTTACTCTTAACCTCTGTCAACTCTACATACTGAGCAAAGACTTCATCGTTGTTCACAACGTCAGGGTTCATAGCGCGTTCAAATGCTACTTGATTAAGATAAGTCTGTGCCGTAGCAGTCCATTGTTCACTCTTGCTACGCGGTGTACCCATCAAGTTACCTACCACACTACCAGTTATATTACCGAGTCGCTTACGAAACCATTCAAGCGTATTTTGATTCTGATTGTCGTACATGGTGTTGTTTGTTATGTGTATTTATAAAAGTGATGGTTTTTTGTCGTTAGCAGCCAACGTGTTATTATCAACTTCCTGGGTGTTGTCTTCAACCTCGTCAGATGTCTGCTGTTCATCATTGTTTATTGTTTCCTCAGCAAGGAAACTATTTTGTGCCTCCTGCAAGTTCTTCTTAGCTGCAAGGGCTGCAATAGCTGTCAATGATGGTCTGCCAATCTCATCCGTTGGCACCGCAGGGCGAACTTCGTTAGTCGCAGCACTTGTCACTTCTTCAAAAGGTACATAAGTATCTTGTGCCTCTTCTGCAGTGAGCAAGCCCATGCTTATTTCAGGACAATAAGCACGTTGCCAAAATGCAGCTGCTCTGTATCGTAACATTTGGCTCGGCATTGATAGCCACTTGCTACCCTTCTTACTTGTCCAACCCTCAGCCTTAGCCATGCGTATGCTAATCCAATCACCTTCAAGAGGTTCTTTGTGCTTGGTGTCGTTTGCCTCGTATGCTATCGCACGACAAGCATAATCGTCAGTACCTTCTTCGCCCTTGAACTCATAGCGCAGCGGAGAAAAACGCTTGCTCGCATTGATACAAGCAATAAGGAATTTACTGCTGAATGCAGGCTGACCATGCACAATGTAGAGGTTCTGCATAACCATCAATGGGTTAGCTTGCATGCGTGTTGCCATTTCCAATGCAATAGTACAGTTGGCTAATACCACATTTTGTTCAACTGGTTGTCCATTTCTGTACTTGTAGCTGTCGGGAATGAAATTCGACATCGCATACATCTTAGCAATACGTTGTGTCGCTTCAAACTGCTTAACTTGCTGACCTATTGGTGTAAGGTCGAACTCTGCCTCACGCTTAATCTGCAGAATCTGAATCTCCTGCTGTTGCGCTGAAAGAGGCATTACTTGTTGCTGTTGCTGCTGCTGTTGCAGTTGTTGTTGTTGTTGTTGCTCACTCATAGTTGTGATTTTATTGTTTGTTAATATGTATGTTTATTTGTGCTGAGGAGCGGAATCGAACCGCACTAATGTTCCGATTTATAGCTGCCTATCCCATTAACAGCCTATCTCAGCAAGTGTCTGCATGCTGTCTTCACAGATGGCAGCAGACTTAATCGAACCTTTAAACTTAACCTATTACAATATGTGCCAACTTGCGGAATCGAACCACATGTGCGGAAAAGATGAAAAACACACCGACCATCGTTGGCTTTATGTATGCTATTCGTCACGAACCGCATACAAGTTACTGATTCTAGCCTTTTTAAATCAACTCATTTACTCGTGGGCTTAGTAGGGATTGAACCTACGACCTTCGCATTATGAGTGCGTTGCTCTAACCAACTGAGCTATAAGCCCTAATTCGGGGTAAAAAAATGACAAAAAACCCCGAAGACACAACCTTAAATCAAACCATGAAAATATTAGCGAGTGTCATTTTTTATTAGTTATATACACATCAACAAGTTGTCCGTCTGACATATCAGGATATTGCTCACTAAGTGTAGTGTAAGCACCATTGTTCTTCATTTCGCTAACAACAGCATCTACGTAGTCACAATGTCCTGCGTACAATAGTCCTGCTACAGATACTATCAATATCAATGCTGTAAGTATACTATTCTTAACCTTTGAATTTTTCATAACATTACTTGTTTTATTATTGTTGACAACCAAACTCATCCTTGCAGAATTGAATGGAGTCTATCGCATCACATGTCAGATTAACTGCGGTCTGCAATTCTTCAACCTCAGATGAATCGTCAAACTGCTTAAGTGACTTGCTAACCTCCTTGTTCAACTCCTGCAGACTCTTGTATGCTTCGTAAATCTTACGCTCTATTTCACTGAGTCGCTTCGTCTGTTCTACATTCATTTCTCATCAGTTATTTTACCATCTGCCAACAATCGGCATAAGGTGTGCGTGGATATTGCTTCTCTTACTCTCACCTTCGAATAGACTATCAGATAATTCTTGCTTCCGCCTATCTTCTCAAAGCTAAGAGGTTTATAAATACGTAGACTGCCAGCATTTAATAATCTCAGCGCCTGTGGTCACAAGTCGCTTGCCAGCCTTACGGACTTTGAACTTTATCAATCCATCCGCTGCGTATGCAGCAACGGTGTGTCTATCAATCTGTAGCGCCTCAGCTGCTTGTCGCTGACTATACAACCCATTGAGCGCCACATCGGGTTTCGTAACTATCATATACTCAATCGTGTTATGGTTAATGTGCTTGCGTTGTAGTCCGTGCGGATGCTGAATTTACATCCGAGGTCGTGTTGAAATTGATACGCCATTGACTTGCCATTGTTACAAGCCTTCGCATTGGGAAGTTGGAAAGCCTTGGTAGCACCTACGTCAATCAATCGCAAGTCATTGCGCGTCAAACGTGGAATTGTGTTTGCCATAAATCTTTAATTTTAATTAAACTTAGTTACTTACTTGGTCACTCGCTTGCGTAGCAATTAAAACCGCCGTACATTTGCAGTAATTATTTATGCAGTTGGACTATATTGTCCGACAGCCTTTTTTGTGCTCATTTGTTTGTTTGTAACTTACTCGTAACGGGTGCAAAGGTAGGCGATTAGCAAACCCAAAACAAGCTATTAGCAAAAATTCTGTATTATTTTATTATTCATTAACTAATTGCACACGATTATGACAAACAAACATTGCAATAATAATAGCATAATAGCAAATACAAATATAAGCGATAGGCTAATGCTATTAGCTAAAGAGTTAGGATTCGACAACGTGAACAAATTTGAGATAGCATCCGAGCTACCAACTGGTTACGTTAGAAAAGCGAAAGTCATAACAAAGCCAAGGCAAATGCAGCTGCAAAACCTTTATCCAAGCGTCAATATGAATTGGCTGCTTTTGGGCGAGGGTGAAATGCTTCGTTCATCAAGCAATCCCCCCAAAAAGGCAACAGAATCAAATGTAGCAATAAAACAATCGGACAACACAAAGAGTAAGGTAATACCATTACTACCCATATCAGCGCAAGGAGGAAGTTTAAATGACTTTTCTGTATCAGTGATGTCACACGAATGTGAAAAGGTTGTATCTCCCATAATAGATGTAGATTTTGCCATGTCAATATCAGGTGACTCTATGTCTCCTGAATATCCATCTGGTTGTCAAGTCCTAATAAAGAAGATAAATGAGAGTGCGTTTATAGAATGGGGTAAGGTATATGTATTAGACACATGCAATGGTACTATAATAAAAAAACTCATGCCATCAGAAAGTCCTGATAAGGTATTATGTGTATCAATCAATCCAGCCTATCCTCAGTTTGAGGTAGCTTTCAAATATATACAAGGCATTTATCGTGTGATGATGGTAATGGCGGTAAAATAGAAAATAAAATAGAAATAAAAAGTATAATGGACAACAAAGGAATAAATGAAGATGCGAGATGAATCGCTTGCATCAAGTTGGGGTACAATTAGTACCCTAACTAAAATGAAAGGTTCAGATGGAAAATAAAAAAAACTCATGCCGTCTGAATCTCCCGATAAGGTCGTGTGCGTATCAATCAATCCCGAATACCCCGATTTTGAGGTACGCAAATCAGATGTATTTGCGTGTGTATAAGGTAGTCGGATTAATCCGAATATAGAGCGCAGCTCTTACCCATATCACCCAAAAAAGTAGTAATAAAGTTTTGCAAATTATCAGCAAGCGAATCCAAAAAGTTCGTAAATGCTTGATAATCAGACATTTAAAAATGCCGTTTGATTCTCGAGCAAAATGCTTACTTTTGCACCGTAAATAATATATAAACTCGCTAAGAATGGAAAAAAGTGACAGCGTTGTAATTATCCCAACCTACAACGAAAAAGAAAACATAGAAAATATCATCCGTGCCGTGCTCGGTTTGCAAGAGCATGCTTTTCACATTTTGGTAATTGACGATGGTTCGCCCGACGGCACAGCCGACATTGTGAAAGGCTTAATGGCTGATGAATTTAAAAACGAAGTTCACCTCGTGCAACGCACTGGCAAGTTAGGTCTTGGCACGGCATACATCGCAGGTTTTAAATGGGCTTTGGAACACGGCTATGAATACATCTTTGAGATGGATGCCGACTTTAGCCACGCCCCCAAGGACCTTCCGCGTCTTTACAATGCTTGCGCAAAAGAGGGTTACGACGTATCAGTAGGTTCGCGCTACGTAAGTGGTGTAAACGTAGTGAATTGGCCCATGGGACGTGTATTGATGAGCTACTATGCCTCAAAATACGTACGTATGGTTACAGGAGTACCCCTTCACGACACCACTGCAGGCTTTGTTTGCTATCGTCGCAAGGTGCTCGAAACTATCAATCTTGATGCCATCCGTTTTAAGGGTTATGCCTTCCAAATTGAAATGAAGTTTACTTCATACAAGCTTGGCTTTAAGATTAAAGAAGTACCCGTTGTCTTTGTCAATCGCGAATTGGGCACAAGCAAAATGAGCGGTGGCATCTTCAGCGAAGCACTCTTTGGCGTAATGCGTTTACGCTGGGCTGCTATGACTGGTGGCATTAAGCCTCGCAAATAAGTAGGTTTCCACACCATACGAACCATCTCACCTACTCAAACACAGCACACATAAAAACTCGACATGCACTTTCGTACACAGATAAAAAACGCTACCATCGTTAACGAAGGACGCCAATTTATTGGCACCCTCGTAATTGACGATGACCGCATTGATGAAATAATTGAAGGAAATGATGCAGAACCTGTCATTCCTGTCGACGAAACCATCGACGGAACAGGATGTTATTTGTTTCCTGGTGTTATTGACGACCATGTTCACTTTCGCGATCCTGGTCTCACAGCAAAAGGTGACTTTAACACCGAAAGCCGTGCAGCAGCAGCTGGCGGTGTAACCACCATCTTCGACATGCCTAATTGCCAACCGCAAACCACCACCATGGAGGCATTCAAAGAAAAATGGATGATTGCTGCCACAAAGAGCGTTGTGAACTATGGCTTTTACTTTGGTGCCACTGCTGGCAATGCCTACGAATTGAGCAAACTCGACCCACGCAAAGTGGCTGGCATTAAACTTTTCATGGGCTCGTCTACGGGCAATATGTTGGTTGACAACGAAGTGGCATTACGTGCCATTTTTGAAAACGCCAAGTTGCCTATTATGACACACTGCGAAAATACGCAACTCATCAACGAGAACATGAAAAAGGCGCAAGACGCCTATGGCAATGACCCCGCAGTAGAGCATCACCCTGAAATACGCAGTGAAGAAGCTTGTTACCAATCAACAGCCTTGGCTGTGAAATTGGCACAAGAGACAGGAGCACGCTTACATGTAGCACATATATCTACGGCACGCGAACTTGAACTTTTCGAGGCGAACGACCCCAATATCACTGCCGAAGCTTGTGTGGGACACCTTGTTTTTTGCGATAAAGATTACGCCAAACTCGGCACACGCATTAAAGTAAATCCTGCTATTAAAAGTGAAGCTGACCGCAAAGCATTGCGCGAAGCTTTGAACAATGGCAAAATTTATACGATTGGTACGGACCATGCACCTCACAAAATGAGCGACAAAATGGGTGGATGCGCTAAGGCTGCTTCGGGTATGCCCATCATTCAGTTCTCATTGGTTTCAATGCTTGAATTGGTTGATAAAGGTGTATTAACACTCGAGCGCATGGTTCAACTTATGTGTCATAATCCTGCCGAACTCTTGCAAATAGAAAACCGTGGTTACTTGCGCGAAGGATATAAAGCCGATATTGTAATGGTACGTCCTCACGTGCCTTGGACACTTACCCCTAATCGCATACAAAGCAAATGTAATTGGAGTCCACTTGAGGGACATGTATTCCATTGGCGTGTAGAACGCACGTTCTGCAATGGTTTCCCCATCTTTAATCGTGGTCACGTTACCGATGAAAAGTTCCGTGGACAAGCTGTTTGCTATAACCGCTAAAAGACATTTCGCATGATTTACAAAATCTATCAGCTTTTCATTGCCCTACCCATCATTTTGGTAGCAACCATTCTCACGGCACTGATTACCAGCATTGGGGCACTCTTCAATGCACACATATTTGGTTATTACCCTGGCAAAATATGGTCGCGCATTGTATGTCGTGTGTTATTGCTCCCCATCAAGGTGGAAGGACGCGAAAACATCGACAAAAATCAAAGCTACGTGTTTGTGGCAAACCACCAAGGTCCGATGGACATTTTCTTGATTTATGGCTACATCAACCGCAACTTTAAGTGGATGATGAAAAAAGCTTTACGCAAGATGCCTTTGGTAGGTTATGCTTGCGAAAAGGCTCGCCACATTTTTGTGGATAAATCAGGACCTAAGGCTATTAAAGAGACCATTGAAAAGGCACGTGCGACATTGCAAGGTGGCACTTCATTGGTTGTATTTCCCGAAGGCTCACGTACCTTTACAGGTCACATGGGATTGTTCCGCAAAGGTGCTTTCCAGTTGGCAGACGACTTACAGTTGCCTGTTGTGCCTGTAACCATTGATGGTTCGTTCGATGTGCTCACGCGTATGGCAGGTCTTAACTTTGTAAAACGCCACCCCATGCGTTTGGTCATTCACAAACCCATCTACCCCACTTCGCACAGCCCTGAGGACATTAAACAAACGATGGAAGAATCTTATCGTGTTATTATGGCTGCACTCCCCGAAAAATATCAGGGATATGTAAAGAACGAAGATCAATAACTTTAATTTGGTTTGGAGTTTTTAGATTTAAGGTTATAAAGTTACATTTATGCATTCGCACAATGCATAAACTTTATAATCTCATAAACCTAAGAACTCCAAAACCGATTTATACCCCCACCTTATAACCTATTAACCCCTTTATATAAAAAGCATGCAAATCCAAAAAGCCGAATTTGTTGTGAGCAATAGTCGTGCCGACCAATGCCCACAAACCGATAAGCCCGAATATGCCTTTATTGGTCGAAGCAATGTGGGCAAAAGCAGTCTTATCAATATGCTCACAGGACGTAAGGCATTAGCCATGACATCGTCTACACCGGGTAAGACCATGTTGATTAACCACTTTGCTATTAACGACGAATGGTTTCTTGTAGACCTTCCAGGCTATGGTTATGCCAAACGTGGCAAGCGCGAGGTTGAAGCATTAAAAAAACTCATTAGCTACTATGTGCTCAACCGTGAGCAACTCACATGTTTGTTCGTACTCATTGATTCACGTCTTAAGCCTCAAAAAATCGACCTTGAATTTATTCATTTCTTAGGCGAAAATGGTGTACCCTTTGGCATCATCTTTACCAAAGCCGATAAACCTAAGCGCGGTGAGCTTAAAAAGAATGTCGAAACCTTTATGAATACGCTTGCCGAAGAATGGGAAGAATTACCTCCCCACTTTGTTACTAGTAGCGATTCAGGTTTAGGTCGTGATGCCTTCCTCAACTATATCGAGGAAATCAATTCAAGCTTTAAATAAGGAAGAAAAAGCAACCCAGTGTATTGCTCTGGGCTATGCACTATTGCCCTTTTCAGGGTGCATTATCTTAAACTCATATAGTTTGTATTCACTTAGTTTGTAATACTTAATACTTATTACTTAATACTTAAATTCTTGTGTTCAGATCCCTCCTCATAGCCACGGCACTCATACTGTCGGCTGCCTCACTCATCTACTCGCACAGTTTAACACGTGCGTTGTATGCAGAAGAGGTGGCTAAGATGGACGTGTGGTCTGAAGCCATGCGATCGCTTACTACAGCCAACGAAAACACCGACCTCAACTTAGTGTTGAAGGTTATAAATAGCAACCAAACGATTCCTGTTGTTGTAACCGACTCACACGGAAACATCCTTGCCCAACGCAATCTCTCGCCCGAACCTTGCGGTGCAGACTCTTTAAAAGAGTTGCAAAAAGCCACAGAACGTATGCGTAAAGGCGGAGATATGATGCGAATGGATTTGGCTACTCCCCAACAAAAAACACACGACTACCTATACATCTATTACGAGGAGTCGGTATTGTTACGTCAACTAACCATCTACCCCTATATTCAACTTTGCGTTGTGGCTGTATTCTTTATTGTGGCAATCGTAGCACTATTAGCTTCAAAACGTGCTGAACAAAACAGAGTATGGGTGGGACTATCGCGTGAAACAGCTCATCAACTTGGTACACCTATTTCATCGCTTATGGCATGGAGCGAAGTGCTGCACGAAACTTATCCCGATGATGAGCTTTTACCTGAGATGGACAAAGACATTAGTCGTCTGCAACTCATAGCCGAACGCTTCTCTAAAATTGGTTCTGCCCCTGAACTTAAAGCTCAAGATGTGCGTCCCATTATTACGCAAGTTGCGGGATATTATGACCGACGCACCTCCTCACGTGTACACATCACAGTAAATATTCCTGAAGAACCCGTTGAAGCCAAACTCAATGCCCCCCTCTTTGAATGGGTAATAGAGAATCTTTGTAAAAATGCTATCGATGCGATGCAAGGCATTGGTTCACTCAGCCTTACGGTTTTGCCACATGCCACCACACACCACGGACATAATTATTTGCAAATACAAATTGCAGACACTGGTAAGGGCATTGCACACAAACATTTTAAAACTGTGTTCAAGCCTGGTTTTACCACCAAAAAACGTGGTTGGGGATTAGGGCTCTCACTTGCCAAACGTATTGTCGAGGAGTATCACCACGCTCGCATCTATGTGCTCAGCAGTCAAATAGGTCAAGGCACCACCTTTGCCATCGAGATTGAAGAACAAACATGCTGAGATTTTTAAACTTCATATTTTAGTCCCTTTAAGCAGGTATTTATAATTCTAAACACCAAGTTACACATAAAAAGTCGCAAACTGCTACATACACTTACAAATAATTGTCTAAAAAGCTAGAAGAATGGATATTTTTTCGGTATAAAACCATTCTGTACCGCTTTTTTTACCTTTTTGCATAGAAAAAATGTAATTTTGCGCCCGAATTACTACAAAGTAGTTTCTTAAAAACAAAATTAAATTATCCACAAAAAGATTACAATGCCCCATATCCACACACGACAAGGCTCATGCCGATGGACAACCATTGTAGCTTGCAGCATGTTTTGCTTGTATGCAAAAGCAGACGTCACACCCGAATGCACCGACACCACCAAACTTGACGATGCAAAGGTGGCATTAGTTAACGACAGTGTGCCTACCCCAACACACAATGGATTCTTTAAGAAAATAATAAACTACTTTCGCGATTCAAACAAGCAAAAGCCTAACAAGAAAATAGATTTTGGCTTTATTCCCGGTCCTAACTATTCAGCAACCACTGGTTTTGGATTAGGACTATTGGGCACAGCCACCTATTCTGCCGATCGCACAGACCCAACTCTACCACGTTCAAATGCATCGGTATATAGCAACATGACCACAGCAGGTTTTTTCTTAGTCGGACTTCGTGGTAATCACATATTTCCGCACGAAAAATTCCAGCTTGACTATAAGGTAAATCTCTCAACCTTTAGCACCAGTTATTGGGGGATAGGGTATGCCAATGCCGATAATGATAACAACGAAACAGACTATCGCCGTAATCGCATCAACGCCATGGCACGCTTTATGGTGAAGTTAGCCCCTAACACATATATCGGTCCATTAGTAAACTATCGTGTAACGCAAGCCCGTGGTTTGAACCAAAATTTTGCTTACTTGTGGGAAGAACAAGACAAAACAATACGTGCCTACACTGCAGGTATATCGTTCACCTACGACTCACGCGACTTTATGCTCAATGCCAGTAAAGGTGTATTTGTACAAATCGACCAAACCTTTACACCACGTTGTTTTGGCAATGGCAACCACAACTTCTCAACAACCGAAGCTACCTTTGCCACTTACGGCAAACTGTGGAAAGGGGCTATACTTGCCGGTGAATTACACGGACAGTTTAACTACGGACACACCCCTTGGGCATTACTTGCAACCGTTGGTTCAAACGATCGTATGCGCGGTTACTACGAAGGTCGATACAACGACAAAAACGTAATTGAAGGACAAATAGAATTACGTCAGCACATAAAAGGTCGCAATGGTGTAGTTGCTTGGGTTGCTTTGGCAAATGCCTTCCCCAACTTCAATAACATAGCTTGGCGACGCACCTTGCCCAATGCAGGTGTAGGCTATCGTTGGGAATTTAAAAAACGCATTAACATTCGTATAGATTACGGATTTACACGCAAAGGTGGCGGTTTTATCTTCAACATCAACGAAGCTTTCTAAAGAGTTTTTCTGAAGATTATTTGGAATAATTTTTCTAAAGAAGTTTTCTAAAACCAAGTCACACCACTTAAAGTAAAAAATCAAATAAACATTCATATACATCATGAATCTCAAATCATTCGTGTTAAGTGTTGCATTGCTTTTAGCAGGTAGCACTTCAATCAAAGCCCTCCCCTATGCACCTGAATATTTGGGAGTAGACCAATCTGAAGAACAAGCAGGTAGCATGCAGTTCATTCCCAAAGGAAACTTTGAATCGTGGTCTGCACAAACCATTAAAGAAAGTGGCATTATCGGTGGTAACACCGTTACATTGATGCACATTGGTGGTCCTTGGGGGTCATCGAACGTATGGGCTAAGGTGAGCGGTGTAACAAAAACCAACATCAGCGTATATCGCGACAATCACCCTGGTCACGGTCATTGTGCCAAGCTCTACACACACATTGTAGAAGCCAAGGTACTCGGCATTATCAACATCAAGGTATTGGCTGCAGGTTCAATTTTCTTGGGTAACACCATTCAACCCATCACCGACACAAAGAATCCTATGGCAAAGTTGAATGCAGGTATCAGATTTACCAAGCGTCCTAAAGCTATTGTCTTCGACTATAAAACACATATTGTTAAAGGCAATCGCATCCGTCAGAATGGTATTACCAAAGGCTCAGCCGTTGCAGGACAAGACATGGCAGACTGTATCCTTTATTTGCAAAAGCGTTGGGAAGATGCCAAAGGTAACATCTATGCAAAGCGCGTAGGTACGATGGTGCACCGATTCAGTTCTTCAACGAATTGGAGAAATAACCAATCATTTACCATCCACTATGGCGACATCCGTAAGCAAGGTTTCTATAACTCAGCATGGGCACTTACCTCTGGTGCTGTTACCAAATATGCTCGCAACTCTAAGGGTCGCATGGTACCTGTTAGAGAAGTAGGATGGGCAGCAGCTAACGAAACTCCTACTCACCTCGTCCTTCAGTTCGACTCAAGTCACGGCGGTGCCTACGTAGGTACTGTAGGCAACACGCTTTGGGTAGACAACGTAAGATTAGCCTACTAAACAACACACTCATCTAAATAAGCAGACTCCTCGCAACATACAGTTATGTTGTGAGGAGTTTTTTATATAGACACTTCATACCACACAAAGAAAGGCAAGCAAAACATGCACTTTTTATCATTATAAACCACTCTATTACAGAGCCACATTGTCAACTAAAACATGCAATTCACCTTATAACACTCCCCTCATCCCTAAAAAAATACTAATATAACCACTTTCAAGGAAAACTAATACACTAGTTTTAGTTTTTTTGCCGTAACTTTGCAGCAAGTTTATATTAGGGTGTAGTGTGTTCGAATGCGAACAATACCACTGCCCATAAACCAAGAAAACAAAAAACAAAAAATTTATATAACTTACAACACATGAAGAAAATCGCTTTATGGGTGCTTACCGCAGTGGTGTTGACCAGTTGCGGCAGCAAATCAAAACAAATGGGCGAAGCCAGCAATGACTTCGCAGTTGAAACAGTTCAAGCCACAACAGCCGACTTAAAGACTTCGTATCCCGCAACCATTAAGGGTATGCAGGACATCGAAATCCGTCCTAAAGTTTCTGGTTATTTGGTGAAACTGCTTGTTGATGAAGGTTCTACCGTTCGTAAAGGTCAGCCTTTGTTTTTGATTGATTCTGAGCAATATCGTGCTGCTGTTAAGGCTGCTCAAGCTCAAGTTAAAGTATGCAAGGCTAACATTGCTACACAGAAGCTCACTGTTGAAAACAAGCGCATGCTCTTCAAGCAGAACATCATCTCGAGCTACGACTTGCAGATGGCAGAAAACACTTTGACATCTTACGAAGCTCAGTTGGCTGCAGCACAAGCTCAGTTGCAGAGTGCACAAGACAATCTTAGTTGGTGTACAGTTACCAGCCCTGCCGATGGTGTTGTAGGTTCTATCCCCTACCGTGTGGGTAGTTTGGTTAGCGCTCAGTCTGCCGAAGCATTAACCACCGTGTCTAACATCTCTAAGATGTATGTATACTTCTCAATGACCGAAAAGCAACTCTTGGCTCTCACACGTGAGGCAGGAGGCATAAACGCTGCTATCAAAAAGATGCCCGCAGTGAGCTTGGTCCTCTCAGATGGTTCTACATATAGCCAAAGCGGTACCATCAGCACAGTGAGCGGTGTAATCGACTCTTCTACTGGTTCAGTACAAATGCGTGCAACCTTCGACAATGCGCAACACGTTCTTCGTTCAGGTGGTACAGGTTCTATTCTCGTTCCCACTCATTCTAACGATGCCATTATGGTTCCGCAGAGTGCAACCTTCGACGTGCAGGACAAAAAGTTTGTTTACGTAGTGAACAATGACAAGTCTGTTGCCACACGCGAAATCACCGTTCTCCCTCAAAACGATGGTCAAACATACGTTGTAGCCTCTGGTCTCCGCTCTGGCGAACGCATCGTTATTGACGGTGTAAACCAATTGAAGAATGGTCAAAAAATCAACCCCATTACTCGCGCCCAACTTCAAGCCAACCAAAAGAAGGAACAACAGGCTATGAAAGATGGTAAAATGCCGGGAGAAAAATAAAGGTTTAAGTATTAAGTGTTAAGTATTAAGTATTACATTCTTGCTAAATGCAAATAATATCTTGATATGACATTTAATACTGCCTGTAGAAAAGAAAATCAAAGTATTAATATTGGTCTTACACAACAAGCGAACTCTGTTATATGAAAGCAGACTATGATATTAAGTATATAAAAGCCAAAGCGTTTGCAATTCGAATCATAAAAATGTGCAAGTTTCTCCGTAAAAATGGAGTTGAGCCTTATACTCTTAAACAAATTTGGCGTTCGGGCACATCTATCGGAGCAAATATAGCAGAAGCTCAATATGCAGAAAGTCTTGCTGATTTTACACATAAACTGAATATTGCTCAAAAAGAATGCAAAGAAACTTGCTACTGGCTTGATTTACTTTATGAGATTGGCGACATTAACGAAAAGACATACGAATCCCTCAATGGAGACTGCACAGAAATTCTAAAAATGCTCACCACCGTAATAGTAAAAAACAAGAAAAAAATGAGCGAAGAATGCGCAAGTTTGTAATACTTAATACTTAATACTTAATACTTATTCAAGATGACTCT
>OIZP01000305.1_pt1 | contig 31927 bp, 21 predicted proteins | sample 1588531 | NCBI WGS metagenome assembly OIZP01 (sample SAMN03283283) | human gut metagenome | biome: human-associated habitat; material: feces | host: Homo sapiens | place: Peru | collected 2012
ATACCCCCATATAGGACTTTTATATTTCATTGTCCTATATGAGGGTAGCATATCATCATTTAGAAAACATCCTGTCGGTTTCTTTTATTTACGCGAGCAACGAGCGAAAGTACGTGCTTGCACGAGATCTTGGCGACTGCTGCGATAACTATCTGATCATCCCTAGAAATGCTTCATGAATCCGTGTGTCCTGATCTAATTCCGGATGAAATGCAAATGCCATCTGATTCTTATATTTCACTCCGACAATACGATCCTCTACAATACTGAGGATCTCAGGTGTGTTTCCGGAAGCGTCAGCATGAACGGATTCTACAAAAGGGGCACGGATGAAAGTCATAGGAATTTCACCGATACCGGCTGCTTCAGCATTTGTATGGAAGCTTCCAAGCTGGTGACCGTAGGCGTTTCGTTTGACTGTCATAGGAATGGTTTCAAAATAGGTTTCGTCTTGTTCAGCAATGTCAGAAGCCAGGAGAATCATTCCGGCACAAGTGGCCAGAACAGGCATTTCGGATTGAATCTTTTCTTTTAAAGGTTCGAACATGTTAAGATCGTGTAAGAGTTTTCCCTGAACGGTGCTTTCACCGCCGGGAAGAATAATCCCATCAAAATCTTTTTGCAGATCAGAAGCCTGTCGGAGTTCAATGGTATGAACTCCAAGCTTTTGAAGCATTTGTTCGTGTTCTATGAATGCTCCTTGAAGGGCAAGTACTGCGATTGTCATTTTATTTTCCTCTTTCTGCCATGAGAAGTTCAATTTCCTGTTCGTTGATGCCGACCATAGCTTCGCCAAGGTCAGATGAAAGTTCAGCGATCAGTTTTGCATCTGTATAGTTTGTAACGGCCTGTACGATAGCAGCAGCACGTTTCGCCGGATTTCCGGATTTGAAGATACCGGAACCGACAAAGACACCTTCTGCGCCTAACTGCATCATAAGAGCAGCATCAGCAGGAGTTGCAACACCACCGGCAGCAAAGTTTACAACCGGAAGTTTTCCGTTTTCATGTACATAAAGGACAAGATCATAAGGAACCTGCAACTGTTTAGCTGCCTCGAAGAGTTCATCTTTACGCATACTTACTAATTTGGAAATTTCGCTGTTCATTTTGCGCATATGGCGGACTGCCTGGACAATATCACCTGTTCCAGGTTCACCTTTTGTACGAATCATAGAAGCTCCTTCATTGATACGTCTGAGGGCTTCGCCAAGATCTTTTGCACCGCAGACAAATGGAACATCAAACTCTCTTTTGTTAATATGGTATACATCATCTGCAAGTGAAAGGACTTCGCTTTCATCAATATAGTCGATTTCAATTGCCTGAAGTACCTGAGCTTCTGCAAAATGTCCGATTCTGCATTTAGCCATAACCGGAATAGAGACAGCTTCCTGGATTCCTTTGATCATCTTCGGGTCACTCATACGGGAAACTCCACCAGCAGCGCGGATGTCAGCCGGAATTCTTTCCAGCGCCATAACAGCACATGCACCGGCAGCTTCTGCAATCTTTGCCTGTTCCGGAGTTGTAACATCCATGATCACTCCACCTTTTAACATCTGTGCCAGATTTTTATTCAATTCATAACGTTCATTATTTGTATTCATTTTTAAATCTCCTTTTCTTTACTAATTCGATAGGTAATAGTATAATGACAAAGTGACTATATAAAAATATTCAGTTTCGATATATTCAAAAAGGTCAGAGTGGAGAAAAAAGTAAATATGTTGACGTATAATTTTGAAAATATAGGGTCAGATACGCTCTATGAATATTTGTATAAATGTATCAAGAATGACATTATTCAAGGGAAAATCAAAAGTGGAGAGAAACTTCCATCAAAGCGTGCACTTGCAAAAAATCTGGCCATAAGTGTGATTACTGTCGAGAATGCCTATGGTCAGCTTGCCGCAGAAGGATATATTTATTCCGTTCCAAAGAGTGGATTTTATGTGGCAGACCTGCGGGATGACAGAATGAAAAGCGAGAGTGGTTTATCAGAAAACAGGATTTATAGCAATAAGCTTAACCTTACCGGTGGAAAGAATGCTTATATTGCAGATTTTACGAGTAATCAGACAGAACAAAGTGCATTCCCCTTTTCCATTTGGACAAAGACGATGCGAGCGGTAATGAATGACTATCAGACAGAACTGATGATTAATCCACCGTGTGGTGGAGTAATGGAATTAAGACAAAGCATTGCGGATTATCTGAAAGCATTCCGAAATATGACGGTGCGGCCGGAACAGATCATTATTGGTGCCGGAACAGAATATTTGTCCAGTCTTTTGATTCAGCTTTTGGGAAAGGAATTGAAATATTCCGTTGAAAATCCGGGGTATCATAAAATCGCAAAAATTTACCGCAGTATGGGAGTATCTTATGAGTATATAGAAATTGAGGAAGACGGACCGAAGGTAGAAGAACTGGAGCAAAAAGAAATTAATGTAATCCATTGTTCCCCGTCACATCATTATCCTACAGGGAGAGTGATGCCAATCAGTAAACGTTATGAGTTGCTTGGATGGGTGACAAAAACGAAAGAACGATATATTATAGAAGATGAATATGACAGTGAACTTAGATTGAATGGTAAGCCAATTCCATCACTTCAGAGCATTGATGTATCGGGAAAAGTGATTTATATGAATACATTTTCCAAGACACTGTGCTCAACAGTACGAATCAGTTACATGGTGTTGCCGGATGAACTGGCAGAGCGGTTTTACAGAGAACTTTCTTTTTATTCCTGTACGGTATCGAACTTCGAACAGTATACATTGGCGCAGTTTATGGATTCAGGAGCTTTCGAGAAGCATATCAATCGTCTGCGAAATTATTATCAGCAGAAGAGAGACCGGATTTTAGATGCATTTTTACAAAGAACACTAAAAGATAAAATCAAGATTCGAGAGGAAGACGCAGGAGTTCATTTTTTGATGCAAGTTGACACAAAATTAAAAGAGGAAGAATTTATGGAGAAAATGAAAAGTAAGGGGATTAAATTATCTCCACTTTCTTCTTATTACCATTCCAGTGTAGAAAAGCATAAGTATGAAAATATTTATGTTATGAACTATTCGTTTGTAGATTGTGAAAAAATAGATTACGTTGCAAAAGTTATAGAAAATTTATGTGAGCAATAACTATAGAAAAAATTTATAGAAAAAATGGAAAATGAAAAACAGAAAACAGGATAAAATAACAATGGAAATTATATAAAAGATGTGTTATAGTAAATCTACTTGCGAGTATAATTAGCCTACAAGAGTTTAAAAGGAAACAGTGGTTATACCGATTTGGTTACTGAGAATGGAAATACTGCTGTAGGAGATGCTGCATAGATTGTAACTGTTGTGACAAAAGAAAGATATAAGGAAAGAATGCAGAATAGAAGAAAAGGATTTACTCTTGTAGAGCTTATTGTCGTGCTTACGATTCTTGCGATTCTTGCTGCACTGTTGATACCGGCGCTTACAGGATATATCGAGAAGAGTCTTGAGACATCGGATATTATCAATGTGCGAGAGGCGTATAGAGATGTGCTGTCAGCTTCAATACAGGGCGATACAGAGGATATGAAACAGACTGTACAACTGTGCCAGAAGCAGGATGACTGGTCAACAGATCCTGTAACGATTGCGGGAGTAACACATCATAAAAAAGATGGAAATACGGAGAATTGGAAGGGGATTCCGGTTGCAGGTGGGACATGTACAGTTTCTTATAAGGAGTCAGTTGGAATCATTTTCGAATGGAGTGGAAAAGGCACTGCGGATGAGAATGGCGGATCAAATAATACACATACGCCGGGGAACCAGATTAACTTTAATGAGAATTTTGACAAAATATTAAAGGATACGGGTATTCTGGACGAATTGATCAGTAAGAACAATACAAACTTTGAGATAGATTCAAAATGCCGTTGGTCAACAATGGTTCCTGAAGTAGAAAAAAATATGGCGGACAATAGTTTGCTGAAATATGGAACCTGGGCATATTTGGGACACCCGAAGCAAGATAATAAAAGATATTTATTTTGGACATCAGTGGATACTGATGCGGTGGGAGCTGGAAAAACAGTTCCAATTATTGTAAGTGGGGCAAATGGTGGATTTTATATTTCAGAATCAACTACGGCGGAGAGAAAAAAGGGGAATCAGAAATATATTGCTATAGCAGACCATCTCGTTGATTTTAAACCATATACAAAAGGTCAAAAGTACAACACCCTAGAGGAAGCCTATACCGCGTACACAAAGCTGTTTGCAGACGGAAAATATCCGGACTATAAAGATACATTACCGAAATAAGTAATAACAATTATTTTACCAATATACAGAATTACAAAAAGGTTTGTAGTAACTACAGGATGTTACTGCAGGCCTTTTTTCATACTTTTCTATAGACGGAAAAGTGAAAAAATGCTATATTCTCGTAAATCACACTGGAATTGTTGAATTTACAAGGTTAGTTATGATATACTAAATTCTGTATAAATAGATTTTTGTAAAAACATAAATCAGTAGATTAAGCTTAGTACGAGTAAAAAATAGATTCAACAACCGGGAGATTACAGATGAAAAGCAAGATAAAGAATAGAAAGAAAGGATTCACATTAGTTGAACTAATGGTAGTTCTTATCATTATGGCCGTCATAGCAGCTATTGCGATTCCATCTTTTATTAATTACTGGAGGAATGCTGAATTTCGTAAGAATGAGTCGAATGCAAAGACAGTTTATCTGGCAGCAGAATCGAAACTTACATACTATCGTTCCTCAGGTCAGTGGGACAGATTCAAAGAACAGGTGAAGAAGCAAGGAAAAAGTGCGAACTTTTTCAAGGATGATGCATCGACAACTTTAGATGAGACGAGATTAAACGGACGTATTTATGCGATTACATTAGATAGCGATGCTTCAAAAGCAGATCAGGAAAAGAATCCGGTGATGCAGCTTCTGGATGATTATCTTACAGAAGGTGATTTTCTGAAAGGATCAATCGGAATCGAGATCGATGTCGAGACTGGGGAAGTCTATTCTGCGTTTTATGGTACAAAGTGTAAAGGTTTGAATTACAAATCAGAAGATACAGACGGTTATCTCACGATGCAGAAGAGAGATTATGACAGCAGAAAGAAGAGACTGCTTGGTTATTATTCAACACAGGATGTTACAAATGTTGTCAAATTAAAGCCTACAAAGCTGAGAATAACAACGATCAATCTGCAGAACAGTGAGAAGCTGTCCCTGAACTGGTCCAGTAATGTCGGACAGGCACAGGATGTCAGCTACGAAGTCAGCTTTTATGACAAGACGAAGACATCGGACAATCTTCTGTTTACGATGACGATCTCACCGTATGATCTGAGAACGGCAGGCTGGTCATCATCCACAGAAAGTACAGACAATATGGCTTCTGTGGAGCTGAAGGATAAGAGTGGCGCTTCCAAAGGAAACTGGAGTTTTCCGCTTACCTACAGTGATAATAAGTATTCACTCGTACTTGATGCGATGATGTCTGCAAAAGTACAGAAAGCGATCAATGACGTAGCAGCTTCTGCAACCAAAACAGATTTGGAGCGTACTTCGAGTACAAGTATTTGCAGATTACAGGCAGTAGCCACCGAACTGGCGACACAGCAGAATATTTACGCGACAGTAAAGGCGACACCGTATAAGGGGACGCAGGCAAAGACAGGTGGAAAAGAATACAAGGAAAGTGAGCTTGCAAAATCGAATTCTGCAAATACGATGTATGCAGACCAGACTTCAGGAAATGAGATTAAACTGGCAGCCTTCCGACATCTTTCCAATATCCGCTATTATAATGAAGAAGAAAATACTTCTTTTACCTTGACGAACAAAAATATGGAGTGGACGGCAGTAGGAACCGGACTCTATGATTTTCAGACGACAACCAGAACCGGAACAGCGATCGAGAAGCTCGTATGGACACCGAACAGCGTTACCGAACCGCTTGATTTTCCAGAGATTGCCGAACTTTCAAAGAGTTATACTCTGAAAGGAGAGGGTGCGAAGACACTTGTCAGCGGACTGAAATTCGGAAAAGATTCTATTACAGATGGAGTGACGTATTTAGGACTTTTTGGTGAGATCAAAGGAAATGTAGAAAATGTGACACTTCGCAATGCAACACTTATATATGATGCAAATGCGGCAGATGCTTATCCTTCTGTGGAAGCAGCCGGTATCCTTGCAGGAAGATGCGAGGGAAATTTGACGAGTGTGACGGTACAGTCAGAAAAGACAACCGGTACGAAGACACAGAAAGCAGCAGCGAACGGAACGACAGTGAAAGTCACATTAAATAATCAAAACTGCTCTGCGATCGGTGGCGTTGTCGGATTAGTAGCAAAAGAAGGCTCGGTAACCAATGGGAATAATACTTACCAGCGTGTCGATAAGCGAAAATTTACGAACGTTTCTTTCTATGGAGAAGTCGAAGCAGTACTTCCGGAAAAAAACATAACGGCCGGAATGAATATGGAATCTGATGCGACATACGGAATTGGTGGAATTGTCGGTGTTGCAAAGTTAAAGAATAATGAAAACACAGGAATGATTCATTGCGAAAATTATGCTTCCGTATCAGGAAATTACTGCACGGGTGGTATCGTTGGTAAGCTTGACGGCGAATTTGAAAATCCTATAACAGCAACATCTAATTTAAATGAGCTATCCAACATCCGTAAGAGCAGTAATGAAGGTCTGATCTTATGTACATCAGATGCATCAGACACAGCACTTACCGGAAAATATTTTGGTGGTATTGTGGGATACGGCGGAAAGACACTGATCCATGAGTCTTACAGTGCATCCGGACGCGCGTCCAATTTTACGTTTGACAGTTCAAAGAAAAATCTTTTGAAAGGAAAGTATATCGGTGGAATCATCGGTTATGGACAGGATAGTCTGATCAATAACTGTTCTACCCAGAAGAATGGATATGTTCTCGGCTCTGACCAGGTCGGAGGTATCGCCGGGGCTCTTTCAGGAAATATCGCAGATGTGATCAAGGCAGAGGGAACGATCAAGGTCACAACAAATGCAAGCTATGTAATAGGAAAAAAATATGTCGGAGGAATCGTCGGTGAGAACTCCTCAGGTGTTACACTAGAAAACTGCGTGAACAATGGTGTGGCAGCAGGATATGACAAATATGTCGGAGGAATCGTCGGATATAATGCCAACGGTGCAACGATCAAGGACTGTGCAAGTTATTTGTCAGACTATGATAATTCCGTATTTAAGATGATCACTAAGACATGGGAGGCAACTGCAGATTATGCAGGAGGAATCGCAGGGTACAATAATGGATCCATAGAGTTTTCAGCCGCCAGCACAGCAGTCACTGTAAAATCGGTATCAAGTATCGTAGTAGGAAAAAATTACGTCGGAGGAGTTGCCGGATTCAACGATATTAATGGAAGCTTAGATATTCATTATACATTGATCGGCGGTCGTGTCTATGGATACGAGGATTGCGTCGGAGGAGGATTTGGATTCAATGCATCCGAAGAGCTTCTGACGAAAGAAATGCTTATTCGACCAAGAAGTGTACAGGGAAGATATTATGTCGGCGGATGTATTGGAGCAAATGTCGTGAATCTGTCAAAAGATATCGAGATGGACAAATTCCGCTGTGACAATATTCTTGGATCCATCAAAGGCGAGGCGTTCTGCGGAGGTATCATCGGATATCAGAGAACGTATGGAGACGGACAGCTGACCGTAGAAGCGGAGAGTGGAAGCGGTGCGGATTCTATTTATAGAGCAGTTGAGTCCAATAGAACATCATCTACAGACAAAATCTTGCCGGTCGTGCAGAACAATAATGTACCGACGAACGCATTGGCATCAACAAATACATATAAATTGACCGTTTCAACAAATGGAAATACAGAAAATAAGCTGTCTGTGGAAACAAATAATGTTCCGATTCAGGCAAATCTTTACGCAGGTGGTGTCATTGGTTACTGTGAACAGTCCAGTCAGCTGATCGTTAAAAATTGTTTAAACAGTGGAAATCTGTCGAATCTATCTGGAAGCAAAGCAGTAAAACTGAATGATTTTATTCAGTCTGAAATCGATGCTGGCTTTTCGAATGAGAAGAATCCATCGAATCCATCAATTCACGCAGTCGGAGGAATCATCAGCGTGAACCTGGAGAACCAGATTATCGACCACTGCGGCAACAGCGGAAGTATGTCTGGCTACACAGGAACAGGTGGCGTCGTAGGATTAAATGCAGGTTTGGTTGTGAACTGTAAACTGGAAGAACATTTTGGAAATGCATCTTTGGATTACCTTGGAGGAATCGCCGGAATCAATGTAGGGAAGAGTTCTGAGACAGGAAGTACGAAGTCTTATACTTCAGCAGACGGTGCAGTTACATATACAGCAGGAACAATCACAAAATGTACGACCGAAGCAGGAAAGACGATCTCAGGAAAGAATAATGTCGGTGGAATCGTCGGATGGAACTTGCAGAATGCGACGTTGAGTGAAAATACAAGTTATGCGAATCTGTCAGGAGCAGGAGATGCTGTCGGTGGAATCGCCGGAAGAAACAGTGGAAAGATCGAAGCAGTTAAGTATCAACTGCAGGGAACAACACAGAAGATTTCTTCGAATGGAAGTGCTGTCGGCGGTCTTGTTGGAGTGAATGAACTGGATGGAATGCTCCAGACAGACGGAACAGAAACAAATTCCGAGCTTGTAGTTATAGGAACAAATGTATCCATTAACGGTAAACAAAAGGTTGGAGGAGTTGTCGGAGTTAATTATGGACAATTTGGTGCAGCAGGACCGTATCTGACTTGTAGTGCCGGACAAGTACGTGCAACCCAGGGGACTGTCGGCGGAATCGTCGGTGAAACAAATGGAAATGTTGCGCATGCAGTCAATCGTTCTCAGACAGTTACTGCGGACTCGGGTACAGCCGGAGGAATCACGGCAGTCGTTCAGGAAGGAAAAATGATTTCTGATTGCAAGAGCTACGGAACAGTCCGCAGCAGCGCAGGATATGCAGGAGGAATCGCAGCAACGAATGCCGGATTAATAGAAGATTGTAAAGTAGAAGGAACAAATACAAAAGATACATTGATCTACAGTCTTGGAAAAGATGAGATAGGAGCGATCACAGCGGTAAATGAGACAACCGGTACGATCCAGAATAGCAGTCCGGGTGCAAAGGTAAAGCTTCAGAGCGATGGAACAAAGTTCGGTGGAATCACAGGTAAGAACTTAGGAATCATAGAACAAGCAACACTGACAAATATGCCAGCCATTGAAAGTACGCAGACTTCCTTAGCAGTCGGCGGTGCGGTCGGAGAAAACCTTGGAGCTGTTACCTACATTAATTCTGATAAGCTCAATTTCCAGGATTTCAGCGGATATAAGTATCTTGGTGGAATCGTCGGAATCAATGGATCCAAAACGAACGGAGCAACTATAAGCAGCGCGAATGTTCAGTATTCTACATACTCCGGAAGCATGGTAGAGAAGCCTTCAACGAGCAAGGCCGGAAATTGCTACGGAGGAATCGCAGGAATCAATTATGCGACACTGAACGGAAACAAAGTTGCTCAGATCACCATGACGATTGACGGAATCTACACTGCAACAAGTACAAGTACAGAAGATCAGAAGGAAGCAGCTGCGACACATGCCGGAGGAATCACCGGTAAGAATGAAGAAAATGCAGTCGTTGAAAACTGTATTCTGATAGATAATGATAAGAGTACACTTTCAGCAAAGAACGGAATGCTTGGCGGAATTGCCGGATTCAATAAAGGTACGATCCGGATGTCCGGTAGTGATAAGACAACGGCTGTTATGGCTCAAGACATTGATCTTGATCAATTATCAAAGAACGCATCTTCCAGCAAGATAAAAAAAGATGCGAATTATGTTAAATGGACAAATAATACACAAATTGAAAATCTAAAATATAATAGTAGTAGGACGTCAGTAACGGAAGATCGTCTTCAGATGTATATGAATACCAATGGAAATATAGGTGGTATTACAGCTTACAATGGAAAGAGCGGCGCTTTAGATTATTGCGTATCCGGAAATTGGTTTATCGCAAATAAGTCGGATGCAATCGGCGTTGGTACCGGCGGTGTGATCGGAATGAATGAGTCGGAAAATGATCTGTCTTATCTGGTAAACGGAGCGTTTGTAGGACGTCAGTTAAAGAGTACGGCAACAAACCGATTCGCTGGAGGAATTATTGGAAATCAGAATAACTCCAGCAGCAGTGGCTGGGTGATCAGCCATTGTATCAATTACGGCACGATCTATTGTTATAATACACATTATTCCGGTGGAATCATGGGACAGTGGACCGGTTCCGGCGGAACAATTGAAAACTGCCGGAATTATGGAAACCTGCAGACTACTTACGCAGCAGGATGGGTAGGTGCCTCAGGCGGTATTGTAGCCCAGCTGTATCACGCTTATGAAAATCACGAATATAATATCCTGAAATGTTCGAATTACGGAAGTGTCTTTGCTCGTGAAGGAAAACAATGTAACGATGGTGCGAACGACAGTGCAGGTATTCTTGGAAACATTACAACGACACGAGTAGATAACCAGAACGATTCACAGAAATTTACGATTCAGATTTTAGATTGTACGAATGAATCGGGCGTATCGATATACTCAAATTCGATGGCATCAGGTATCGTAGGTTTCCTTTCCTGTGATAATCCTGATGCGAGTCCAATAGCGACTTCAACGCAGAATGTTATGATTCGGGTAGAACGATGCCAGAATTATGCAGAGTCTTTACAAGGAAGCAATTTTACTGCAGGAATCTTTGGAGACAGATATGGATCTGAAGCATGGACGAAGAACACGATCGTAAAAGACTGTTATTCTGTTGAACATGCGGGAATGAATAAGGAAGGGTATCCTATATTTTCATCCGGTAATGGTGCTGGAAAAGGAGACCCAACTTATATCACCCCTTGGCAGAATAGAAATCATATTATGTACTTTAATGGTCGTAATAATCTGTCCAACCAGGTATTTTATAACAGCAATTGCGCGACGCTTTATCATAGTAATACTGGCACTGGATCCGGTCGGACCCAAAGTTCTATGAGTGAGAGGGGACTCAATAGTAAATGTGCTTTCCCGGGATTTATCATGTATGATGCAACCGAAGGAAAATACTTCGTAGCAAATATCTATACAGATCAGAGCAAAGATATTTGGGGAGAATGGTGTGCAATCAATGAGAATGGATATATTATTGAAAAATCCAGTGGAACGGAATTAGCTGAAATTATGTTCTATTTGGATGAGAATATAACATATAACTCAACATGGTTTACAAATACTCTGATTAAAGAACCGGATAATGCATTTGTAAACTCAGCAAGAAACAGCTGGCGGAGACTGGAAGGGATTGTTACAAACGAGGCGGGAAAGAATCAGATTCTGGCACCGAAATCAGCAGAAGTGAAGATTCAGAATGGAAAGATCAATATTACGGTCACTCCTGCAGAGATGTCACCAAATGCAGAAGGTACAGCAAAACCGGAAACATGTGATCCATATAAATATGTTGTCCAAGTATCGGACGAAACCGGAAAAACAGAAGAACATTCTCTATATACAGAGACAGGAAACTTTACGATTCCATCCGGACTTTCAGGAAAATTAAACATACAGGTGAAGGCAGTCAGCATGTATGACGATGTGCAGGAATCAGAATTTATTCAGGCCAATATAATAGACTCAAAACTGATCTTGCCGACACCGGATGTAAAAGCGGTACTTATAAAAAATGGATCAAGCTACCAATATCAGTTCAGTCTGAATAATGAGGAAGATTATAATGCGACAGATGAAAATGGTGAAAAGCTATATGAAGGCTGGAATGTAAAGGTCAATGTGCAGGGAAATAAGTCTGTTACACTTAGTGAAAAAAATCCGAAAGTGGCAATGGATGTTTCCAAAGCGGGAATTTATCAGATCATTGCACAGGCCACAGACGGAAGTGGAAAGAATCAATATATAGATTCGTCTGAAGTGTCTGTATCTGCTTATCTTCCGAAATACACACCGCTTATTTCATTGACAACAAATAACAGTTCAACCGGAAAAGCGAAAGCAAGTGTAGGAATGAGCGGCAATACACTGGATAATCTTAGCATCAATATTACATTGGATGGAAGTAACACCGGAATCATCGATACACCTCCTGTTTACCGCGCAGAATTGATCGGTACATGGAAAGGGAAAAACGATGTGGTGTTTGCACAGACGGATCTGTTGACAGCAGCAAACGGAAAAGCAGAAGCAAGCTTTACGAATCTGCCGGAATACATTAGCAATGTGGATGATCTGAAGGTTCGGATCTGGTATGCACAGTCAGGACTCGGACCGGTCTATACGTACTATGATGTTGCGAAGGAGTCGGATGCAAATATAAAAATATTGGAAAATGTGCAAGGCGATGTAGAAACATGGGCTTATCAGAAGAGTACAGTAATAGAGGCAAAGACCACTACATTTAGGGGTTACCAGTATAATTCTGAAAAGCTGCTCACCTGGCTTCCGAGACCGGAACTAGATCAGGCTTCCGGAACAAGCTTAATCCCGAATACCACATCAGGAACTTTGAAATACACCTTCTCCTGGGATAAGGGTATTCCAAAAGGAAACTATCAGATTTCTCTGACCGGTATCGATGCAGAAGGAAACCGCGTTACAATTGATACAAGCGGATACGATGGAAAGAATTCCTATACTGCAAACGCAGAAGACTGGAACTATACACAGGTTGAGCTGAAAGTGACACGTATTGGTGACGAAAGTCAAAAACAGATTGGTCTTTCCACAAAAGCTACATACAAAGTTGCACAGCGACTTGAGCAACCGGGACAGCCAATTGTCACAAATGTGGATGAGAATGAACTGAACTATCAGATCAGCTGGAGCGGCATTACAGATGAAAAAGGATGTGCCGGTTATCAGGCTTACATCAGAACTTATGATGCGAGTGGAAACTTGGGAAATGCTACTGCGATCGGTACACAGATAGCAGTGACAGAGAAGCTTGCAGATGGCAGTTATCAGGAGCTTGTGAATCTGGAAGATTATGCAGGAAAGCGCGCAGTAATTTACCTTGTAGTGAAAGCTGCGACAGACGGAACCGGTGCAGATGCGTATATTGACAGTGCAGATGGTGTAACCTACGAATTACAGATTCCAAACAGAATTCCGGAACCGCAAGTGACATGGAGTCCGGGCTGGAGTTATAACAAAAATGCTCCGATGGAGGCTGACAGCTTTACAAACGGAGGTCTCAGGATCAATCTGAAAGCAGATGTGGGAAGTATCCCACCGGGCGGAAGTGCTTATCTGTTAAAAGCATACGTTTATGAAGATGAGGCAAGTGCCAACAGTGCTCAGATTGGTACGACAAACTATCTTGAAGAATATCCGGCAGGAGACATACCGGTGCAGATGGACGTTACCAACTCTGAGAATTATTATCACAATCTGCAGAATCTTTCTGTGAAATATGCCGGAAAATGGATTGTATTCTTTACACGAATCTCATCCGGTGAAGGAAATGTGAGTTCAAAATGGGTGAAATCCGGTGCATATCAGCTTCCATATGTGAAGCTTGCACAGCCTGTGATCGCATCCGACAGCAAGGATGTAACCGTACCTGTAAGAGTAGTTACAAACCCGGACTTCTCTGATGGAGAAGAACAGCTTTGGAGTGCGAAACGCACGGAGCTGACATGGGATGGCATCGAATGTGCAGATGCATTGACGATGAAACTATCAGGAACTGTACATGAGAATGATACGACTACAAAGAAGAGTGCGGACATCCGCATACTTGAAGATCAGGCGAACCATACCGTAGTTGTGCGGCAGTATTTGCAGGAGGAACAGTATTATAAGGATGCGAATGGAAAGGATGCTACAAGATGGGTATGGGTATGGAAATCCGTGACTGAGGAAGTGCAGGAAGACCAGAAAGACTGGGCGGCAGAGCAGAAAACACATCTGTTCAAGCTCTATCAGTACCAGGTACAGATCGCGACTTCGTTTGACGGAAGACCGACCTATCTGACATTGACAGCAGAGCTGGAAGCTTATCCAAAGAGTGGTGGCGGATTCAGCTATGTTCTTCGACTTCCGGATATCACGTCTGTGAAGAATCTGGAAGGAGCGGATGTGACCTATAGTAATTTCGCGATCACAGACAGTGTGACGGTTCAGGCAAATGTAAAAGTAAACCTGAATGACACAGATACAACTGTGACAACTACAAGTGATGCATATCATGCGTCTGAAGCAACAGAAGTAAAATGGAACAAGTAAACAAGAGCAAGATACAAGGGAGGACCCCCATGAAATGCAGAGGCTGGCACGTGCTAAAGGCCAATCAGAATAGAGGAGTTACAATGGCAGTAATGCTGTGCGCCGGCGCATTCTTTATTGCATTTGCCGCAGCGATCCTGTATGCGGCAGGGGTGATGACGGCGCAGTCGACCGAGAGGCTCAAGCAGGAACGCTGCTATCAGCTGGCACGGACCGGCGCCGCTGTCATCGATCAGGAACTGACAAGAGCGGATTATACAGACAAGAATAAGGAAAGCTTAAACAATACCTTATATCGATTTGCGAATCAGTTCCTGGACCGCTCCGAGTATTCCGACTATGACGAGGATAACGATCCGGAGAGAACACAGTATAATTACATTCTTTCAGACAGTGATTTAACCAAATTATCAAAAAATACTGCCGGTGAAGGCTTCGGGAACTTAAGCATCACATTGCGTAAGCAAAAAACAAGTGAGAACGATCTGTCTACCTTATCCGGTACGATTCCTGTTGATAATGGAGGAGACTATAGTGGACAGATCCAGAATATCCGAAATACAGCCGTCCGGCAATATAGCTTAAGTGTGGATGTGACAGCGTATTATGATGACGCACAGTATACATACACGACAGAATATGTAAGGGCAGAGACTTTTGAACCGGTATTTACCTACCAGGGTCAGACGATCGTATGGGATAATAATCAGTGGAAGAAGCAAAATACGAGCGGTTCCGCTGTAGATTTCAGTAACGGTGGAGAAATTCAGTATAGTTATAATGCGAATAAGACGACTTCCAGCCGTTTTGAGAATACGCAGGATAAGGGAGGAAACTGACATGAGAGTGAAAAAAATCTTACACGAAACTGCCGGTGAAACATTGGTAGAAGTTCTCGTCAGTATCTTCCTCTTCCTTATGATGATGGGCATTTTGCAGGGAGCGGTCTCTTACAGCAATGCAGCGCTGAAAAAGAATAAAGAAATCCGTAAGGAAAATGCGCAGATTATAGAAAATTTAAAAACTGCGTCGGAAAGCACATCCAGCTATACGACAGAAGAGAAGACATTGAACTTTTCGGCAGTTTCTTCTGATTTTACAACATTAGGAAATCAGGTTTTTCAAGTGCCTGTGAAACTCAAAAAAGTCACTGTTCCGTATGATTGCGCAAATGGAATCGAAGAGACAACACAATTCAGTCTCTATGAGAAACAGACGCTTTCCGGCACAACGGGAGGTGAGGGCCCGTGATCCGAAAGATTCAGAAAAGATTAAAAGATAGAAGCGGAACGACACTGGTAGAAATGCTGGTGACACTGCTCTTAGTCGGTATCATGCTGAGCATGGCGACAGCTATTTTAAGCTCCGCATCGAAAGTATTTTTACGGGTGCAGAAGACCCAATATGCACAGTCTATCCTGGACACGGTGATGACGGAACTGAGAACAGTGTCGTCTGATGCGGTAGAGTATGTTAAAATATACGAAAATGGAGCAGATATTGCAGAAAAGAGTGGAAAAACTTCGGGAAATGCGATAGAATTTATAAATAGTGATAGTTTTGTTGAACTTGTCACAACAGAAGTTGGGGCATATTCTGAGGAAGTAAAGCTTTATGATTCAGACAAGAAAGAAACAAATGTAACAGAAAAAATGAATCCCGGACAGATCTATACGAGATATTATACGACTGAAACATCAGATGCTACTGGAGTCACCTATATCTATAGCGCAGGGACAGACTTAGTCGCAAGAGCGATGGAAGCGGCATATGGGAGCGGCTTCTATATGGGAAATTATGTGAAGATCACTTATTCCGTTCCGGAGGGGACAAAGGATGGTGATCTGATCAAGTCTGTAAATGCGACGGTGGCACTTTATAGTGACAAAGAATGTACCGAGGCGAATAAGGTAGCAGAAGATACAGAACCGTTGTACTTTCGCAATCCGGTGAAGTTCCGGACAGGAACAACAGCGATAGAAAAGAATTTGATATGAGCGCCGGCACCGAGGCGTTTATATATAGAAGGGCAAAGCCCCTAAAACAAAACACAAAGGAGATGGGAAGAATGTTGAAAAATTTAAAAAACAACAAGAAAAAAGGTTTTACACTGGTAGAGCTTATCGTTGTACTGGTAATCCTTGCTATCCTGGCTGCACTGCTGATCCCGGCTTTGACAGGATATATTGATAAGGCGAAGGAGAAACAGCTGATTGCAGAAACTAGACAGGTTGTTATGGCTGTACAAACTATTGCTGATGAAGAGTATGCAAAATTAGATAAGGACGTGGAGATAACTTCTGCGGTTATTGGAGATACAACAGGTGTAACTGGCAATGCACTTACAATTAAAGCAGATGATGTTAAAGCATTAGCAGAAGTAACAGTGACAGCAACTGATTGTACAATTGAAATGAGTAAGAGCAAAGTATCAAAAGTTGTATATACAAAAGGCAGTCAGAAGTGTACATATGATGGTACTTCATATAAAGTAGAAAAAAAATAAAAGGAAGGAATACCCCATGCCAACCAGCACAACTCAAACACGCAAAACTAAATATCGCTGGTTACATACGGCATTGTATACCTTTGTTATCCTCCTGCTGCTCATTGTCCTGCTAATCCCTGGGGTGCTTCGGTTAATCTACCGGGCAGACTCCCAGGTCGCTTTGGGAAATGCTAAGTCGGTGCGTGTGGCATTCCAGGTAATCGGGACAGAAGAGTACGGCAGGAACGGGACTTTGTGTGACGTCTCCCAGACGGGAGGCGTCCGCGAAGGACTGTATGAGGAGATCATTAAGCTGAGCAAAGTACCCGGTGATTTCTGGGTATTACAGACAGACGAGACTGGATATAAGATTCAGAAATTCGTCTACACAGAAGGAGAGTATACCGTCTGGTATGATGCGGATGGAACGTCTCCATATAAAGTGTATCATGAAGAGAAACTGATTGATACGCAGACAGATTGGTAACACAGATATGTTATTTTTTTTAGAAAGCATTTTATATTTGATTCGGTTCTTTTTCGGAGGCGCAATCTTTAGTTTTTTAGGAGTCGTGATCGACAGACTGCCTCGAGGTGAGAGTGTAGTCAAAGGAAGAAGCCATTGCACAAACTGTGGCAGAGACTTGACCGCATGGGAACTGATCCCGTGTGTGAGTTATCTGTGCCTGAGGGGAAGATGCAAAGGCTGTGGTGAGAAGATTCCGTTTCGGAGTCTTTGGACAGAATTTACAGGTGGAGCAGCCTTTGTAGGCTGTGGGTTATTGTATGGCTGTGGCAGCTTAGGGATTCTATCTCTGAGAGGCGCAGTAGTTTTTGCTTATTTAGGAATATTACTTGTTGTGGCTCTGATCGACAGAGACACGCAGATGATCTATGATAGATTTCATTTTATGATTTTGATATTGGCAGTTGGGAATCTGATGTTGTTCCCACAGCACGGGATTTTGGATCGGCTGATCGGAGCTGTGATCATTTCCGTGCCGATGCTGGCGTTGGCGCTTATGATACCGGGAGCGTTTGGCGGCGGAGACATCAAGCTGATGGCAGTCTGCGGACTGTTTCTCGGCACAGCACCGGTTGTGTGTGCTGCATTTTTAGGTATTGTGACCGGAGGAATCTATGCGGCAGTGATGCTTGCAAGCGGAAAGCTTGGGAAGAAGGACCAGTTTGCATTTGGTCCGTTTCTTGCGCTTGGACTTGCGGTGGCAGCACTTTGGGGAGACCAGATCGCAGCCTGGTATTTAAGATTTATTATTGTTTAAGAGAGGATAGTCACAGATGGCGAAATTTCGATATGTCGCGAAGGACATGAGCGGAAAGACACATAAGGGAACGGCGGAAGCAGCAACAGAAAATGCTTTGATGCAGCAGCTTCGCAGTCGGGATCTTTTCCTTGTTGAGTCCAAGAATCTGACGCAGGCAAAAGGATATAAAAAGCTTAAGACAAAGCAGTTGGCAGCATTCTGTAAGGAACTCTCAACTTTGCTTTCTTCAGGAATCAGCCTTGTGCGTGCGATTGATATTATTTCTGATCAGGAAGGGATTGACGAGAAGGAAAGAGAGATTTACAGAGATATCCTGGCCGATCTGAAGAAAGGTATCCCACTCTCAGAGGCACTGGAGACAAAAGACTGTTTTCCTCCGCTGATGATCGGAATGCTCCGCTCCGGTGAAGGAAGTGGTAATATTGATCAGGTGACAGAACGTCTGGCAATTCAATATGAGAAAGACCACAAGCTGAATCAGCAGATTCGTTCGGCGATGACTTATCCAGCGATCCTTCTGGTACTCTGTATAGTGATTGCGATTTTGATTGTCACATTTATTTTACCGCAGTTTAAGTCGTTGTTTGATCAGATGGAGACACTTCCGGGACCGACGATCATTCTGATGTTAATTTCGGATTTCCTGACAAAGAGATGGTATCTTGCGATTTTGATCGCAGCGTGCATCGTAGCAATGATTCGGATTATTGTAGCGATCCCGGCAGTACGTCACAGCGTAGACTACCGGAAGGTGCATCTGGCAGTGTTTGGAAAGTTATATAAGGTCATTTATACAGCGCGTTTTGCAAGAACGCTGAGCAGTCTGTATTCCAGTGGTATGCCGATCGCAAATGCGATCAGTATCGCAGGCGATACGATTGGAAACCGTTACATTGAAGGGCAGTTCCCACAGGTTGTCGCGCAGGTGCGAAGCGGAGTTCCGTTATCCCAGGCATTGCGCGGTGTGGATGGACTGATGCGGAAGCTTTCCAGTACGATCCTGATCGGGGAAGAGAGTGGACGACTTGATGTCATGCTGGATTCCATCGCAGTGACGCTGGAAAATGAGGCTGAGCAGGCAACGAAGCGTATGGTTACATTATTGGAGCCAATGCTGATCATTCTGATGGCATTGATCGTCGGATTTATTATGATCGCCGTTATGCTGCCGATCTATCAGTCTTATGCAGCGATCGAGAATTCATAACGTGATGCTTCACCGCTTCAAGCAGGCGGGAAATGTATAACAGACGAAAGACGAAGGAGAGACATAGATGAGCGATACAGTCATCATTTTACAGGACGAATGTATATTGGCTGCAGAAGGAAAAGCGGGAAGGACACCTGTTGTTCAAGCTGTAGAGCGAATCCCGATCGACAGCTTTGCAGATCCGTTCGAGCAGTGGAAAAATGCAGTCATTCAATATAAGCAGAGAAGAAATCCATCCCAGATCCGTCTGGTGCTTCCGGCTTCTTATTCTTCTGCGCGTGTCACACAGATTCCATTTGCCAAGGGGAAACAGCTGACCCGTATGGCGGAAAATGTGCTCGCAGAAAACGGTGGGGAAGAGATCAGTGATTACGGAATTATTTCAGCAGATAAGAAGCGTGGTGTGTGCCTGTGCTGCGCAGGTGCGGAGAAAGAATTTCTTGAGAAGCTTCAGAACATGATCAAGGAGCTGGCACTTCCGGTCCGTGGGGTTACGGTGCCGATGGAATGTTATCTGAACGCGCTTAGCCAGATGGAGAAGAATCAGAGCGAAGCAGCGGTCGTATTGATTTTCGAGGAAAGCAGTATGGTCAGTATTTTGTTCCGCGGCGGACAGTATCTGTATTCGACAAGAAGCCGTATTTTCAGTGAGAGAGGAACGCTTGATTTCGGAACTGAGATTGTGCGAAATATTTCCGGAATCCTGCAGTTCTATTCAACAACGAAGTCAGAGACTCCGCTGACAAAGGTTTATTATGCCGGCTGCGAGACGGATGACTTTGAGGTCGGTGAGGACGGACTGCGCGGCATGAATCTGGAGGTACATCCGTTGGAGCTGGAAATCCAGTTTGAGGCGCGTGGGAAAGCAGAAGACTGGCTGTCTTGTATCGGCGCATTGACAGAGCAAAAAGGAAAAAGTATTAATCTGAAAAATGCATGGAAGACAGAAGCCGGAAAGGATGGCGTGAAGAAGCAGAGTCTGGCGAAGCATCTGTTCTATCCGGGGGTGACGCTTGGTATCTGTCTTGCCGTGATCGTGGGAGTCAGTGTATGGAATCTTGTGACAGAGAAGCAGACAGAGAAGCTTGAGAACTGGATTCAGGATCCGCAGACACAGCAGGCATATGAAGCTGCAGGCGAGAAACAGAACGAGAGTGAGCTTTTGATGACTGCCAAGAACCAGGTAGATCAGATGACAAAGAATCTTTCCAGCTATCCGGATCTGGACAAGGAAAAGATCAACAAGATCGTAGATGTGGGCGGAGCTGCCATGACAGTGAAGATCAAGACGATGGACGCAGAGAGTGGAACGTTGACATTCAATGCGGCAAGCGCAGATGTTATCGATATTCCGGGATATATCGGGAAACTGACAGACACAGGACTTTTCTCTTCTGTGAATTACAGCGGATATAGCTACAACAACGGAGAGTATTCACTGATGCTTTCCTGTGTGTTAAAAGGTGAAGAAGCAGGGGGTGAAGATCAGTGAAAATCAGTATGGAATTAAGACCGAAAGATGTCAAGCTTCTGAAAGGACTTGCCTGCGTGCTGATTATTTTTTTTCTTGGATATTTTGTGATCTTCCCAGGAATCGAGAAGCATCAGGATCTTATGGTAAAAAAAGAAGGGGCGCAGCAGACGAAGCAGGAGATGCAGGACACGATCGACAATGCGCCAATCTATGAAAAGATGGTTGAGAAACAGAAGGGTGAACTGAAGGAAGCTTCCGAAGGTTATTATAGTCCGATGGCAAACCGTGAGGTGGATGAGCTTGTGACAGGTCTTGTATTGCAGCACAATCTGTTCCCGGTGTATCTAAACATCACAGACCCGGTATCCGGCATTCCGGCTGCTTATCAGAGCGTATCGAAGTCAGGCGCAGAGACAGAGGATTCTGCAAGTACAGATACTTCTGAAACAGATACTACAGCGGGAGAGGATGCTTCTGCAGATAGTTCTGACAGTACATCAGCAGACGCAGAACAGAGCGCGGTTTATCAGAAATACGTCGGTACAATTACAGTGAATGTGACATTGCAGGGTTCGGAGGAAAATATCCGTGAACTGCTTGACGATATTGCAAATAATTATCCTGGTATTCAGGTTCGTTCTTTTGATATGCAAGAGAATACTTATGTAGACAGCAATCTGCAGACTGTCGGAGAGATGAACTGCAGCTGCGTGCTTGCAGTCTATACATGCGAAGACTTTACGAATGTAAACACTGAAGGAGAGACAACGAATTGAGTAAGAATCTGAGAATTGGAGAAGTTCTGGAAGAAAAGGGCTACGTTACAGGAGAACAGATGACGCAGGCACTCGCTTACCAGAAAGAACATAGAGAAAAGCGTGTCGGACAGATTCTGATGGAACTTGGGTTTGTCACAGAGGAACAGGTGCTTGAGGCGCTTGCGAGCAAGCTGCATCTGGAGATTGTTGAGGTTTCCCAGGTCAGTGTGGATCTGACGGCAGTAGCAATGATCGACAAGGGACTGGCGGAGAAGAACCTCTTTCTTCCTTATCGGCTGAATGGGAAAGTGCTTGGAGTTATTACAAATGATCCGCTGAATTATTTCGCACTGGAAGAAGTGAAGCAGCAGACAGGATGTCAGCTGGAGATCGCTCTGAGTGCAGAGGCACCGCTTCGTCAGGCTATTTCTTACTATTATGCCGAGGTAAATGCGAGAAAGGCTGCCAAGCAGGCCAATGTCGGATTTGCCACGACAGAGGAATTGGAAGTGGAAGATCTGGAGAACACGGATGACGAGGCTCCGATCATACGTCTTCTGAACAGTCTGATCGAGCGTGCGATCAAGACGGAGGCAAGTGATATCCATATCGAACCGTTTGAGAAGGAAACAAAGGTTCGTATGCGTATCGACGGAGTGATCATGGAATATGTAACGATCCAGAAAAACATCCATTCACCGCTGATCGCGCGTATCAAGATCCTTGCAAACCTCGATATTGCAGAGAAACGTATTCCGCAGGATGGACATTTCCGAGTAAAGTTGGAGGAAGGATATGTTAATATCCGTGTTTCTGTTCTGCCGACAGTATTTGGCGAGAAGGCAGTGCTCCGTATTATGGCGGCGACGACACATATGGATCATGCGGATCATTTCGGAATGGATGAATTCAGTTATCAGCAGTTTCTGCCGATGTTAAATCATCCGAATGGGATTATCTATATCACAGGACCGACCGGAAGTGGAAAGTCAACAACCTTGTATATGGTTCTTGATTATCTGTCGGGAAGAAATGTTAATATTTCTACGATCGAAGATCCGGTGGAGAAGAATCTTCCGGATGTCAACCAGACACAGGTGAATCCGGTCGCGGGACTGACCTTTGATGTCGGACTTCGTGCCCTGATGCGTCAGGATCCGGATATCATCATGGTTGGTGAGACACGAGATGGCGAGACAGCATCAACTTCCGTCCGTGCGGCGATCACAGGTCATGTCGTGCTGAGTACATTGCATACAAATGATGCGGTATCCAGTATTGTCCGTCTGGAGGATATGGGCGTAGAGACATACCTGGTTGCAAATTCACTTGTCGGACTTGTTGCACAGCGTCTTGTCCGTAAGGTTTGTCCGCACTGCGCGAGAGCGATGGAGACAACCGAACAGGAGAGAATTTTTCTTGGCGAAGACGTGAAGACAGTTGTCCGCGGTATAGGCTGTGCACAGTGTAATAACACAGGATATAAAGGACGAATCGCGATCCATGAAATCGTCGCGATCAATAACGATATCCGGCGTATGATCATTAATCATGAGTCCATCGAGGACATAACAAAATACGCAAGAGAAGTACAGCATATGCGAACATTAAAAGAAAGCGGACTGATCTTGGTGAAAGAAGGAAAGACAACACCGGAAGAGCTTGTGAAAGTAAGTTATGAGTAATTTCCCTTTGAAAGTATGTAACGTAAGAGCCAGAACAGTTACCGTGTGAGGTGCCTGTTCTGGCTCTTACTAACATACGGAACAAAGTGTATTCGGAACGCTCCTTTTGATAATAAACTAACTGAAAAAAGAAGAGGTAGGATATGGAATTTAGAAATGAAAAGATCGATATGATCATCCGTGAGGCGAGGGAAAAGAAGGCTTCGGATATTCATATTTCGGAAGGAATGCCGATTTGGTATCGAGTGCATGGACGGCTTGTTCCGGCCGAGACGCAGATGAGTGACCACGAGACAGCGCAGATGCTGGAGGATATGATGGACGAGCGACAGCGAGTACATTTTGCGGCGGGAGCAGATGCGGATTTTTCACTACAGACTTCGGACGGAAACCGCCAGAGAGTCAATATTTTCCGTCAGCAGAAGAAGCTTGCGGCGACGATCCGTCTTCTGAATGCGACGATTCCGACATTGGAAGAGCTGAAGATGCCGACACTTCTTTATCAGCTTGCGGAGGAACCGCGAGGGTTGATCCTTGTTACGGGTCCGACAGGAAGTGGTAAATCTACGACACTGGCTGCGATGATCGAGCATATGAATCAGGTGAGTGATCGACACATTATTACGATCGAGGACCCGATCGAGTATGTTTATGAGAGCAAGAAATCGCTTGTGCATCAAAGAGAAGTAGGGGAAGACGTGACAAGCTTTGCAGATGCCCTGCGCAGTGCCCTGCGTGAAGACCCGGACGTGATCCTCGTAGGAGAGATGCGTGATTATGAGACGATTCAGGCAGCACTTCTGGCAGCGGAGACAGGTCATCTTGTTCTTTCTACACTTCATACGACCGGAGCAGCTCAGACAGTGGAACGTGTGATCGATGCATGTCCGACAGGAGGACAGAACCAGGTACGCGTTCAGCTTGCAGGAACATTGAAAGGAATTGTCAGTCAGTGTCTGATCCCATGCGGAGGCGGTGCAACACGAGTTGCGGCGACAGAGCTTCTGACAGGGACGGATGCGATCCTGAATCTTGTTCGTGAGGGAAAGACACATCAGATTCCGGCGATGATGCAGTCTGGGGCGGCGAATGGAATGCATACCTTGAATATGGATTTGGCTCGGCTTGCAAAACAGGGATTCATCACAAGAGAGGATGCCGAGAAGTATACGAATAACAAGGCAGAGCTGGCGCAGTATTTCTAAATACAGGAGAGGAAAACGAATGGCACTGGCAAGTGACCGCCGCAGGCGCAAGAATGTGCCTTGGCACATTCTTGTTATATATTAGAAAAGTCCTTTGTTTAAAGCAGAAGTAAAAAAATGCCTCATAAAAAAGAGGCATAGGAAATAGACGATTGTTAGAAAAGATAAGTAAGTGCCTCCATTGATGATGCGGCTAGTATAGCAAAAAAACTGCTGTACTACTAGTGCGTCATGTTTTGAGGCACTTACTATTTATTCTGTTCCAACGAACGGATTTTATGTGGCAGATCTACGCGATGACAATAAGCTTAGTATGGAGGGAGAAAGATAAAATGACTTTACGAAAGAAGTTAATGCTCTCTTTTTTAATACTGGTGCTTTTGATGGGATCAATGATTGGATATTTTTCTTATCAAAATGCAAAAAATCTTGTATTGGACAATAAAGAACAAGAGATGGCTGATACAATTAACAGAATTGATATCTCTATTAATAGTCAGGTTCAGCAGATCAATCGTCTGGCTGAAAATGTAAAATCCAGTCAAATTGTGAGGGGATATTTGAAAAAAGAGATACATACGCAGGAAGAAACAGAAGAATTAAATGATTGGATGGAAGGGCTTTTAAATCTTATATCAAGCTGCTCAGACTTGATACTGATGAATGAAGATGGAACTGTGTATTACAGCTATTCAGGTTGCCAGGAAGTGAATGATAAGAGGCGGATGGAAGTATATGAGAATGCAGCAAGTAACCTTGTTGGAGATGGTACTTGGACGGAAAAAGGAAGTTCGCTTTGTCAGAAAAATGCAGAAGAAGTAGTAACATTTGTAAGTTCTATCGATAAGGTAATTCTTGCGATAGAATTGAATCCGGAGACGTTTGGACTTTTGATGTTGAATAATTATAGTACCTTTCAAAATCAGTACACTTATCTGGTGGATTGCGCCGGAAATGTTTTGTGCTCGAATAAGACAAATATTTATGATTGGGGAGATGTCGTAACAAAAGGGATGGAAAAAGGAGTTAGAAGATATGAATTCAACTGGGATAATAAGGATTATTTTGCTTGTAGGCAGTATAATGGACTGACCGGATGGGAGACTTATTCAGTGGTTTCGACAGATGATTTCTTTCCACAGGAAAAGAGACTTCGAGAAGCAATTATGAGCCTTGTTTTGCTGGCAATGCTGGCGGCAGGAGTTGGAATTTTTGTTTTATCCTATACATTTACAAGACCAATCGGGAGATTGAAAAATGCGATGAAACAGGTCGAAGCAGGAGATTTTGAAATACAGGTAGAATCAAAAGCACATGATGAAATAGGAATGCTGATTCAGTCTTTTAATTATATGGTTAGCAGATTACGCCAATTGATTATGGAAGTATACCAACAAAAACTGGCACAGAAGAATGCAGAGCTTACAGCACTTCAGGCTCAGATCAATCCACATTTCCTTTACAATACATTAGATTCTATCAATTGGATGTTAATTGAAAAGGGAGAATGGGAGATAAGTGATGTTGTAGTATCTTTAGGAGATATTTTGAAATATTCACTTCATGGAGAAGAGATGTTCGTACTTTTTGAGGAAGAATTAAAATATATTGAAAGTTATCTTTGTATTCAGAAGAACCGATTAGAAGACCGTCTGACAGTTCAGATAGAAATAGATGAAGAAGCAAAGCTGTGTTTTGTTCCGAAGCTGATTCTTCAGCCGATTGTGGAGAATGCGATTCTGCATGGAATTGAGAAGAAGAAGGAGATGGGCAGAATCCAAATTCATGCAATCGTCAGAGAAGGAACTCTTGAGATACGCGTAACAGATGATGGAATCGGTATGCAGCCAGATCGTTTGATGAGGTTTAGGGAGAGTATTATGTCAGATGAAATCAGTGGAAAGCATATTGGAATGCGGAATGTACATCGTAGAATTCAGTTGCATTTCGGAGAGGCATATGGATTAAAAATTGACAGTGAATGGCAGAAAGGGACAACCGTTACGATTCTTCTCCCAATAGAAGAAGTGGATCAGGCAAAGGAGGTTACAGAAGATGAAAATCGTAATTGTAGATGACGAACCGAAAATCAGGAATGGTCTATCAAAATTATTGTCATCCAGACCTGGATTTGAGATTATAGGTGTGTTTGAAAATGCCATAGAAGCGCTGGAACAGTTGTCCGTTTCTTATGCGGATGTGATTATTACTGATATTAAGATGCCGGAGATTAATGGTCTGGATCTGATCAATCGAATTCGTGAAAAGGATCAGAATACAAAAATTATTATATTAAGTGGTTATAGTGATTTTTCTTTTGCACAGAGAGCAATAGAGCTCGGAGTGACCAGATATCTGACAAAGCCTACAAATGCCAGAGAATTGATTGGAATTTTGGAAGAGATTGAGAAAAATATTCAGAAACCTCGGAGTGAAGAAAAACAAGAAATGAAAGTGACAAATCTTTTTGTTCAGAAAGCAATGGACTACATTTCTATGAATTATTCACAAAAGCTGACCTTGACAAAGATTTCAGAACAACTTTGTATCACGCCCAACTATTTGAGTGAGTTGTTTAAAAAACATACAGGTCAGAATGTATCTGAATATATTATAGATTACCGGCTGGAGAAAGCTTGTCAATTCCTTAAGAATCCGCAGCTTAGAATAGGAGAAGTTTCAGAAAAAGTGGGAATTAATGATGTTCGTTATTTTAGCAGTATGTTTAAGAAAAAATATAATCTTACGCCGACAGAATACAGAAACAAACAATAAAAGATAAAAACCGTAAATATTAAACAAAAGTAGAAAGTTATCACATTGAAAAAGCAACAAAATGTACTAAAATTGAAGTATAAGATATCAATGCGCAAATGATATATCGAAACAAAAAAGAAAAACAATGGAGGTACATTATGGGGGCTTTTCAAAGACAGATAGGCGATATGGTAGAATTGACACCGGAAGGTGAAAAGGAAATCCATAAATACAAAAACAATTATGCGGATGCGACAAAACCATTGAGTTCAAAAGAGCGTAACTGGTCAGCATGGGACATGGGAAATCTGTGGATTGGTATGATTGTATCTATCGCAGTATACCAGGTAGCAAGTGGACTGATTGTATCTGGTATGTCCTGGGCACAGGCATTGTTAACGATTGTATTAGGACATACACTTGTCATGATTTTTGCAGTTGTTCTTGGACATTTCGGTACAAAGTATGGACTTGGTTATCCGATGCTCAGTAAAATGGTGTTTGGGTCAAAAGGAACTGTAGTCCCGTCAATTGTTCGTGGAGTACTTGGTTGTTTCTGGTTCGGTGTTCAGGCATGGATTGGCGGTCAGGCACTTAATGCAATTATCGGAGCAATCATTCCGGCATGGCATGGACTTGGATTTAAAGGTTTATTTATTTCATTCTTATTATTCTGGGCAATGAACGTATATATTGCAGGATCAGGATCCAGTGCATTACAGAAACTGGAAAAGTTTGCAGCACCAGTATTGATTGTATTGAGCTTTATCGTAATCATCTGGGGAATTAGAAGTGCAGATTGGAGTGTGTCGAAACTTCTTTCTGACCCATCTCTTCAGGGAGATCCGTCCAAGAACTTCTGGACACTGTTTTTCCCGGCATTGTCTTCAATGATTGCATTTGACGGTGGCATTGCACTGTCTATGGCAGATTTCACAAAGAATTGTAAAACACAGAAGGCACAGGCAGCAGGACAGCTTGTCGGGGCACCTGTAATGACAGCATTCATTTCCTTTGTAGGAATTTGTGGAACAGCAGGAGCAGCAATTGTATTTAAAGAAGCAATCTGGGAGCCGGCAGTCCTTGTAAGTAAATTTGACAATCCGTTTATTGTAATTATTTTCTCGTTGTTCATTATTATGGCAGTACTGACAACAAATGTTGCAGCAAATCTGGTTCCACCGACAAATGTTATCGCAACTTTATTTGCAAAGAAAGTAAGCTACAAAAAGGCTGCTTTGATTGCAGCAGTACTTGCTTTATTTGCTCAACCGTGGAATGCACTGGCAAGTGCGTACGATTTGATTTATAATGTATGTGGAATGCTTGGAGCGTTGCTGGGACCTATCTCAGGATTATATCTGGTATCCTATCTGTTTGAGCATAAGACAGAGGTTGATATGGTTGATATGTACAAGGAAGACGGCGGAAAATATTATTATTCAAAAGGCTTTAATGTACCGATCATCATTATTTTTGTGGCAGCAATGATCATTATCTTTGCCGGAAAATATATTGCACCACTGAAATTTATCTTTGACAATGCATATGTAGTAGGAAGTATCGGTGCAGGTCTTGCATACTTTATCTATATTAAAGCAGCAAAAAGAGGTTAGAAACAGCACTCATCAGGCACAAAAATCACCGCAGCTATGGAAAGCATAGACTGCGGTAGAAGTATAACTGAAACTAAGAGGGGAGTTGAAGTATCATGAAAACACTTGTAAAAAATGGAATGATCGTATCACCGGAGGACACTTATGAAGCAGATGTCCTGATTGAGGATGGTGTGATCGAATGTATCGGAAAGAACCTGGAAGCAAAAATTGGGGATGCAGATAAGGTGATCGATGCGAAAGGAAAATATGTTCTCCCGGGAGGTATTGATGTTCATACGCATATGGATATTGATGTCGGAATCGCGAGAGCAGTAGATGATTTTTATACAGGTACTGTTGCAGCCGCGTGCGGCGGAACTACAACAATCGTAGACCATATGGGATTCGGACCGGCAGGATGCCCACTACATCATCAACTGGATGTATATCATGGACTGGCAGATGATAAAGCTGTTATCGATTATGGATTCCATGGAGTAGTCCAGCATGTAGACGAGTCTATTTTAAATGAGCTTGAGACAATGATGGATGACGGAGTCCAGAGCACAAAGGTTTATATGACTTATGGCTATAAGATTGATGATGATGGTATTTTAGAAGTTCTTAAGAAGATGAAAGAACTGCATGGAATCACAGCATTCCATTGCGAGAATCATTATGTGGTAGAGCATCTGAAGAAAGAATATGGTGATGCCGGAAAGACAGCGCCGATCTATCATGCAAAGAGCAGGCCGAATCTTGCAGAAGCAGAGGCTGTAAGAAGAGTCCTTTATCTTGCGAAGCTTGCAGGTGATGCACCGGTGTATATTGTACATCTTTCTTGTAAGGAAAGTCTTGAAGCAGTTGAAGAAGCAAGAAGAAACGGACAAAAAAACATTTTTGTTGAGACATGTACACAGTATCTGACACTTACAGAAGACAGATATAAAGATCCGGATGGATTGAAATATATTATGTCTCCACCGCTTCGTACACAGCAGGATCTTGATGCGCTGTGGAAAGGATTAGAGGCAGGAGAGATTCAGATCGTTGCGACAGATCATTGTCCATTCAATTATGCAAAAGAGAAACAGGACGGCAAGGATGATTTTAGAAAATGTCCGAATGGAGCTCCGGGAGTTGAAGAAAGAATGATTCTTCTTTTCTCAGAAGGTGTAATGAAAAACAAAATCAGCATCAACAAGCTGGTAGAAGTTGCCTGCACAAATCCGGCAAAGGTGTACGGAATGTATCCTAAGAAGGGAATTATTGAACCGGGAGCAGATGGAGACCTCGTGATTATTGATGCTGATGCAAAACAGACACTGACTCACGAGATGATGCACGGAGCTGTTGATTATACTTCTTATGAAGGAACAGATCTGCACGGAAAGATTGATCTCGTAATGCAGAGAGGAAATATCATCGCTGAAAATAATGAATTTAAAGGGAATCGAGGAGATGGAAAGTATCTCTACAGAAAACCCTTTTTAGGAGGTTTATAATCGAAAGATAGAGAATCTGAAATATACAGAACTCAAAAATAAAGGATAACAAGGCATGGAAGATACCAGGAAAAAAAAGAAAATAAAAGCTGAGACAGGCTTCATTGTTGCAGTATTACTTATCATTGTTGCAGTAATCGAAGGAACTACTTACCGAAAAATTATTCCGGCCAATCAGCCGAAAGTTGTTGTAATTCTTCCGGGAGATATAAATGATCAAAGTTGGAATAAGGGAAATTACGAAGGGATTCTTGCAAATCAGAACAAAGATAAGAAAATTGATTTGGAGTATCAGAGCAATGTCGAGGAGAAAGACTTTGAGGCAGTGATTCGCAGATATGCAGAAGATAATTATAATCTGATTATACTTGCAGGATCACAGTTCGAGGAGGTTGTTTCTTCCGTGTCAGGAGATTATCCGAAAGTTGATTTTTGTATTTTAAATGGTCGATCGGCATCAGGTAAAAATACATTTTCTGTTTATCCAAAAGAAGAGGAAGCAAGCCATTTGGCGGGAATCATTGGTGGAAATCTGACGAAGACAGGAATACTTGGTATCATTGCAGGTTATCCGAATGAGGCAATGGAGACCTTGCTGGATCAGTATGAAAAGGATGTTCGTCAGCTGGCTGTGGATAGAAAGCTTCCGAATGCAACAGTACTCAGGGCCTATGCGAATAGTTGGGAAGATGAGGAACTTGGAAAAGAGATTGCAAACCAAATGATCGGAAAAGGTGCAGATGTTTTATTTATTTACGCAAATAAAGTTGGAAATGGCTGCATTGAGGCTGCAAAGGAAAAGGGAGTAAAGGTGATCGGATTTTCGGAGAATCAAAATGAGCTTGCTCCGGGAACGGTTGCAGCATCGATCAAGTTTGATTTCGGGAAAATATATTCCTGGATTTTGGATCATTATATGGATGGAAAACTCAATGGTAATGAAGTTTATGGAGTAGGTATCGAAGAAGAAATTTTTATTCCGATTTTTACAGATGAAGTACCAAAGGAGGTACAGCAGACGGTAGAAAATAATATGAAATAATAAGAGACCCCCCAAAACAGAACTGTTCACACGGTAATGTTTTAGGGGTTTTTTTGTAGTTATATATTTCAGACTATTACATTAGATCAGATGCGTACTTTCCAATTTCTCCATAAATGCCTCATTCATCTTGATGATCGGTTTTCTAAGAAGTAGTCCAAGCAACAGTGAAGGAACGAGGTAGATTGCCAGTTTTCCAATTTCTGCTGCATAGGTTGTTCCGTAGAATCCTGCAATACATTCACGCATTGCATTCATGCTGTGTGTGAACGGCAGAAGTGGATAAACAACCTGGAAAAACTTCGGTGCACACTGGATCGGGAATGTTCCACCACTTCCTGCAACCTGCATTACCATCAGGACAACGGCAATTGCTTTACCGATATCTCCAAAGGAGACAGTCAGTGCATAGATCAGATTCACATAGACAAAGCTTGTGAACATACCGGTTAGTACAAACATTACCGGATGCTTACACTGAATACCAAGGAAGAAAAGATCTCCAAGACAGATGAGTGCACTTTGCA
>OIZP01000309.1_pt1 | contig 31758 bp, 22 predicted proteins | sample 1588531 | NCBI WGS metagenome assembly OIZP01 (sample SAMN03283283) | human gut metagenome | biome: human-associated habitat; material: feces | host: Homo sapiens | place: Peru | collected 2012
GCTATTGCATGATAAAAGTGGCACTATTGTAGTGTAAAAGTGGCGCTATTGCAGCAAAAACAGGCTTCTTGCTGCTTCTTTTTTTTGCACACTCTCTTCACAAACTTTCTAATTCACTGTGTATAAACCGTTTATCCTTGCACGCTCAAAACTCGAAAATTTCGCACCTAAGATTTTGTTGTGCGCTGAGCGAGGAGTATTGAGCGTTAGGAATGCAAATATTGTGACGGCTTACTTGTCAAGCACTTCGTACACGGAGTTGTTGCTCTTAAACTCCGGCACGATTTCCTTCATCTTCTTTACGGTCGCCATGTCGTCGTAATGCTTGCTTGTCTCGACAAGGTCTTCTATATCGCGCTCCACGGTGTCGTAGTCGTACTGGCGCACCTTGGCGATGCGGATTTTGTCGTGGAAGGACGGCATGGTGGTCTCCTCCTTGTTGAGCACCTCCTCATAGAGCTTCTCTCCGGCACGCAGACCCGTGTATTTTATCTCCACACCCGTGGCTCCACTCAGCTTTATCATGCGCTTCGCAAGGTCGGCAATCTTGACGGGGTTGCCCATGTCGAAGACAAATATCTCGCCGCCGTTGCCCTTCGTGCCAGCCTCAAGCACCAGCTTGCATGCCTCGGGGATGAGCATGAAGAAGCGAATGATGTTGGGATCGGTGACCGTTACGGGACCACCAGCCTTTATCTGACGCTTGAAGAGAGGGATGACCGAACCGTTGGAGCCAAGCACATTGCCGAAGCGGGTGGTGACAAACTGCGTAACGCCTTTTATCTTGCCCGACTTGATGGCATGGTCGAGGCTCTGTACGTAAATCTCGCAGATGCGCTTTGAGCATCCCATCACGTTGGTGGGATTGACAGCCTTGTCCGTGGATATCATCACAAACTTCTTTACGCCGTACTTCACCGCCATGTCGGCAAGAATCTTCGTGCCGTAGACGTTGTTCTCGATGCTCTCGCTCGGATTGTTCTCCATCATCGGCACGTGCTTGTATGCGGCGGCATGGAACACGTAGTCAGGACGATAACGGCTGAAGATGTCCTCCATGCGTATTATTCCGCTTACGGAGGTGACTATTGTCTCTGCCTTTATCTCTGGGAAGTTCTTCGCCATCATGAGACGGATGTCGTGCTGCGGCGTCTCGGCGCTGTCTATGAGCACCATCTCGCGCGGACCGAACTTGCATATCTGCTTCACTATCTCGCTGCCGATGCTGCCAGCCGAGCCTGTCACAAGGACGCACTTGCCACGGAGCGTGTCTGCCACGCTCTCCAAGTCGATCTTTATCTCGTCGCGCGGAAGAAGGTCTTCGATGCTCACCTCCTTGAGCTGCTGTGTCTGCGGCTGCGCCGGATTCCATTCGTTTGCCTTCGGGATGTATATATGTACGCCAGCCGACAGCAGGTCGTCCTGCAGTTCCTTGTTGTTTCGGAACGAGTCGAGCGCTCCCTGCGCCACAAGCAGACACTCCACGTGATGCTTACGTATGACGTTCTTCAGATTGGAGTCGAGCGGATAGACGCTCAGTCCCATCAGCACACGATGCTTCACATGCTCCTCGTCGCTCACAAATCCGGCAAGCGACATCTTGAGCGTCTTGTCGTTACGCACCTGCTTAGCAAGTCCCATGCCGCCCTTCGTCACGCCGTAAATCAGCGTGGCACGGGCATTGAGCTTGTCAATGGACACGTCATACACCGTCTTCACCAGCACACGCACAGCCCACAGCAGAAGCGTGGACAGCAGGGAGGCGAGCATTATGTCGGCTCCTCCGACGTATACGGAGCGGAAATACGGTATCTGCATCATTCCGAAATGAGCCACGTATGACAACACAGCACCGGTAAGGACAGCATATCCTACCCGCTGCAGATCGACGAAAGAGGAATAGCGGAGGATGCCGTCATAGGTATGAAAGATCTTGAAGCCGATGGCGTGGAACAACACGAAGATGCTGTTGAAGGTAACCAGCTGCCATAAGACGTTCAGTGCCTCCACTCCACTGTTCATCTTCGTATAGACAAACATGTAAGAGAGGAACACTATCAGGCAGTCCATCGTGAAGATACACCAATAAGGCAATGAGTTCTTACTGAAATACCAATTTATGAGTCTATTCGTAAAGTGCATTTTGTTTCTTTCTTTTATCTATAATGTCATTACCTTGCTATTCCGCTGAACGTGGCGAAGATAATGCGGAAGTATTCACCGACGGTGGGATGTAAGATATACCTCATATTGAGGGCTATCTTGGCGGGCATAATCTCCTCCACGTAGGCACGGTCAGGGTCTGCTGCGGCACCGAGAATGCGGTTTTCGTCAACATACTCGATGGACGCCCAGTCTGTCACTCCGGGACGGACGCTGAGCACACGACGCTGCTCCGGGGTGTAGAGGCGTGTATACTTCTCCACCTCAGGACGCGGACCCACAAGACTCATATCACCCTTCAGCACGTTCCAGAGCTGCGGGAGTTCGTCGAGCTTATACTTGCGGAAGAACAGTCCTGTGCGAGTGATGCGGTTGTCGCGTTCGCCGACGGTGATGAGTCCCTTGCGGTCCGACCCCACTCGCATGGAGCGGAACTTATACAGACGGAAGGGCACGCCATTGCGACCCACACGCTCCTGCGAATAAAAGCCGCCGCCCTTGCTCTCGAGGCGTATCAGAACGTAAAGCACTATGAACAGTGGCGAAAGCGCAATCAAGCCCAGAAACGAAAACAGGATATCGAAGAATCTGGTCATACCCATGATCTTTACTTGCCCATTACTTTATTATGTGCTTCCACTACGGTACGGATGACGAAGTCAGCCTGCTCGTCTGTGAGCTGCGGATAGATAGGCAGCGAAATCTCGTGTGCGTAGTTGCGGTAAGCCTGCGGGTAATCCTTGATGTCGTAGCCCATCTCGCGGAAAAGCGTAAGCATAGGCATCGGCACGAAGTGTACGTTTACTGCCACTTCTGACTTTGCTATCTCCTGAATGATTTCGTCGCGCTGATGCTCCGTCACGTCCTTTATGCGAAGGGCGTAGACGTGGTAAGAGCTTTCCTTGCCTGGAGTGACCGCAGGAGGAGTGAGCGCCCAGTCATACTGCTTCAGTGCGTCGTTATAACGTGTAAAGACGCGCTTGCGCTCCTTGAGAAGATCCTCATACTTGCGTATCTGTGCCAGTCCGATGGCAGCATTTACGTCGGCAAGATTACACTTCATGCCCTGACCGATGATGTCGTAACGCCATCCTCCTGCCTTCGACTTCGTGAAGGCGTCCTTTGTCTGGCAGTTGAGAGAGAAGAGGCGCATGTCGGCATATAGCTTGTCATTGTCAAAGGGTTCGGGCATGTTAAGGCAGATGATGCCGCCCTCAGCCGTCGTGACGTTCTTGACGGCGTGGAGAGAGAAGATGGCAATGTCGGTCTCTGAGCCTGAACGCTTGCCGTTGTAGTGTGCGCCGATGGAATGTGCAGAGTCGCTAACCACGATTATTCTGCCCAACTGACGCTGTACGTCGGACGTAGGAGAGAACATCGCCTTCACCTCTGGTTCTGACACAAGCGACATGATGGCATCATAGTCACAGGGGAAACCGGCTATATCAACGGGAAGAATGGCCTTAGTGCGCGGCGTGATGGCACGACGGATGGCTTCCACAGAGATGTTGAAGTCCTCACCGGAGTCTACCATTACCGGCTTTCCGCCAGCCCAAAGTACGGCAAGTGCTGTGGCAGAATAGGTGTATGCCGGCACGATAACCTCGTCACCGGGCTGCAGTCCGAGCCAACGGAGCACCAGGATGGCACCCGACGTCCACGAGTTGACACCAAGAGCACGGCGTGCGCCCGAGAGCTTGCATACTTCTTCTTCGAGAGCCTTCACCTTCGGACCGGTGGTTATCCAGCCCGAACGCAGCGAGTCGGTCACTTCGTTTATTACATCATCATCAATATATGGGGGTGAGAACGGTATTTTCATAATTATTATCTATTTACGTTTACTGTCATTTTCTTGTTTGTCAACACCTTATACAAGCCTTTTATATAGCCGAAGCCATAACTCAAGTGGAGGTTGAGGAAGATGTATGGCATGTAAAAAGCCAAGGCAAAGCGCTTCTTGCGCAACGCTGTCTTGATGCCGAACATGAAGCCAAGGGCGAAATACAGCGCCATTACAGCCAGATAAATGTAGGCTATGATGGGCGAAACAAAGCTAAGCAACGCTCCCAGCACTATGCCTATGCAGAAAAGCAGGGGGAAGAACTGGCGCACGGTGGCTGGCGTTCCGAGCTTGCGGTTCACCAACGGCTTGAACAGTCCATACTGCCAGTACATACGACGCGTCTTTGCGATGGTGTCACGGGCGGCATACTCAATGACGATGTCGGGGATAAGGAATATCTTTCCGCCGTTCTTGATTATGCGTCCGTTGAATTCGTCGTCCTGATTTCGCGTCAATTCGGGATCGAACATGCCAATCCTGTCGAACAAGTCGCGATGGAAACAGCCGAAAGGCACGGTGTCTACCTGCTTTATCTTGCTGGCGCCGATGCGAAAATCAGAACCGCCGACACCGAAAGAATGACACAGACACTGGGCTATGGCAAGTGCCTTGGTGGTGTCGTTGGCAGGAAGCGTGTTGCACACGCCGCCCACATTGTCAGCCTTTAGCTCGTAAAGATAACGGACAAGGCGTGAGAAATAGTCCGCCGGGTACTTGCAATGTGCGTCTATGCGTATGACCACGTCGCCCGTAGCCTGGGCAATGCCGTTGTTGAGAGCGTAAGGAACGGTTCGCTGAGGATTGTCTATGAGCTTGAAGAACGGATGTGTCTTGGCATACTCTGTGATAAACTCACGTGTGCCGTCCTTGCTCATACCGTCAATCAGAAACACCTCCATACGGTCCTTGGGATAATCCTGCAGAGTGATACTCTCAAGGAGTCCTTCTATGAAGCGGCGTTCCTGATATATGGGACAAACTACTGTTATCTTAGGATTGTTCATGCTGTCTGTCATTATGATTAAAGACGTGCGTCTATGATATCGCGCGACAATACGCCCTTAACGTCATAAACCACGCTGTTCGCGGCACGAACGGCAGAGAAGTCAATGTCGCGGAACTCGTTGTGAGCAACGGCGAGAATTACGGCGTCATACTTCTCGTCCGGAAGCTGCGTCTTGATGCTGATGCCATACTCGTGCTCAACTCTTTCGGCGTTAGCCCACGGGTCGTATACGTCAATGTTATGGGTGTATTCGCTAAGGGTGTGATAGATATCCACCACCTTAGTGTTGCGGATATCCGGACAATTCTCCTTGAACGTGATGCCGAGAATGAGAATCTTGGCGTCCTTGACGAGGATGCCTTTCTTGTTCATACACTTCACCACCTGATTGGCAACATAGTCGCCCATGCCGTCATTCAGGCGGCGAGCTGCAAACATTACACGCGGAAGAACGCCATACACCTGTGCTTTCTGGATGAGATAGTAAGGGTCAACACTGATACAGTGTCCGCCCACCAGACCCGGCTTGAGCTTGATGAAGTTCCATTTGGAAGCCGCTGCCTCAATGACGTCGTTGGTGTCGATGCCCATAGCATTGAATATCTTTGCCAGCTCGTTCATGAAAGCGATGTTGACGTCGCGCTGCGAATTCTCTATTATCTTCGAAGCTTCAGCCACACGGATGCTCGGCGCCTTGTGTGTGCCGTTGACGAGTACGGAATTGTAGACGCCATCCACGATATCAGCCACTTCGGGCGTAGAGCCAGAGGTAACCTTCTTTATCTTCTCCACGGTGTGAAGCTTGTCGCCCGGATTGATGCGCTCGGGGCTGTAACCAGCAAAGAAGTCCTCGTTATACTTCAGTCCGCTCACACGCTCCACTACGGGCAGACACTCTTCCTCGGTAACACCTGGATAAACTGTCGACTCATACACGACGATGTCGCCCTTATTGATAACCTTACCCACTGTCTCGCTGGCACCCCAAAGTGGCTTGAGGTCAGGATGGTTGTTATTGTCAACGGGTGTTGGTACAGCTACAACGTAGAAGTTGCAGTCGCGTATATCGTCGAGGTTGGTGCTACAGACAAAGTTATGGTTATGTATAGCGTCGCCAAGCAATTCATCAGACACTTCCAGTGTGGAATCATGACCTTGCATAAGCTCGTCTACACGATGCTGGTTCATATCGAAACCAACAGTCGGATACTTTGTTGAGAAAAGACGCGCCAATGGCAATCCCACATATCCAAGTCCGATAACAGCAATTTTTATTTCCATTTACATTATATATTTAAAAATACATACAAAGTTAATATATTTATTTGAAACGCGTGGCTATTTGCCTGAAGAACAATTACGCCAGACTCCACTAAGCAAGCTTATCTGCTATTGTCCTTATTACCACCGGCGGAAGAAATGCCTGTGCCGACTGTATGCAGTTGAGTTTCATAGGGACAAGGCGGTCCTGGCATTTATAGATGTCGAGGATTATCTCTGCAAGGCGGTTGACGTCGCGCGTGGGGAAGATGAAACCGTTCTTGTTGTCAGTTATGATGTTGGCATTGTCGTGCCAGTCGCTTGCAATAATAGGCAGACCAGCAGCGAATGCGTCTATAACCGTGCCAGCCAAACCCTCACCCGGATAGTATGTAGGGAAGAGCAAGGCGGTGTATTCTTTCAGCTTGAAGACGCTCTTATCGAACTCCACCCTGCCCCAATAAGCCACAGTTTCGGGCATCGAAGCCTTTACGGCATCAAACCAAGGACGGTCACAAGCCTCCACATTGCCGTACATGTCGAGTGTGGCAATGGTCTTGCCTGCCTTTTCGTTGGCAAGGCTCACAGCCTTTATGGCATCTTCTATGCCTTTCGTGGGGGTGATACGTGAGAAGATGCAAAAGCGCATCGGACGGAGATTATATCCGGAAAGCTCGTCAGAGGTGAGAATACGCAGGGGCTTGCAGTTGGGCATCACCACGACACGATGCAGCCCCAACCCGGCAAGCGAGTCTTTCATGTTCTTTGTTTCGGGATAAATCATGTGCAGACGCTTGGCGAAACACAGAAGCCAGCGGTTACGTCCGAGGAGTTCGGCAAGCCATCCTCCTATCACTACATAATGGATACGGCGTGAGAAAAGAAGATTATAAATTACTACAAGGGGCAGAATCACCTTTATGCCGTTCTGGGCGGGAAGGATGATGACGTTACGGCTGCGTGCCACGCAACCGAACAACTGAAAAAGAAGACGCAGAACAACACTCTTGCCGCCGGCTGTGTCGATGCGCTTTATCTCTGACGTCCCGTATAACGACTCGAGTTCGTCGGCTACGATGCGCGTCTTGATAGTCTGCCCGTTATAACTGTTGTTCTTTATATCAAAATTGCCAATAATGCTTATCTTTCTCATATTCGCTTGTTTTAGGTTAACAGTTGTTACTTTCCGAAGAAATTTGATAGATGCTCACGCAAAAGATAGTATGCCTTCATTATCACAAAGCGTGTGAATGACATGTGCGTCAGTGAGACTGTGGAGAGATGCTGCTCGCGGGTCTTCGCCATCAGTTCGCTTATCATGCCCATCTGCTTCAGCAGACTGCGGGTTTTCTTTGCTCCTACTGCATTGTTGGCATGCTGACGATAGAGCATAAGCGGCTCAGGTTCGGCTACGACCACGCCCTTGTTCCACAGCACGGCGATGGCAAACCACGCATCGTGCATCACTATCTTCTCAGAATAAGGGAAGCAGACCGCCTTTGCCTCACGGTTGAGCATCATCGTACAGCCCGGCATATTGTTGTAGAAAAGATGATAATACTTGTCATTGAACACGGACATCGGATAATGGCGGAACTTCCAGTACGACTCGGCGAAGACGTTTAGCTTCGCATCCACCAGCTTCAGATTGGTGCAGGCTATAACAGGACAGCCCTCATGCTCTGCCTCGCCTTCCTGCATGCGCTTCAACGTCAGCTCCACCTTGCGCGGAAGCCACACGTCGTCATGGTCGCAAAACATGTAATAGTCGGCTTCCACATTGCGCAGCATCCACATAAATCCCTCTTTAGCTCCGAGATTTCTGCTGCTTGGTATGACGATGATGCGACTGTCGCGCTTAGCCAGCTCATGTATAAGGGCTAAGGTGTTGTCAGTGGAGGCATCGTCACGGATGTATAGCTTCCAGTCGGTGTAAGTCTGGGCAAGCAGAGAACTGACCTGCTCCTCCAGATAGTTCATGCCGTTGTATGTAGAGAGTAATATTGCTAATTCCATTTTGTTACGTTATTGTTTGTGTTTCTCCTGGATGGTGCTGATCATCGCCGTCTTCTTCTTACGCCAACGCGACTCTCTGATGAGATAGAAAGCGACTGGCAGCTGTCGTGCCAGGCGTGCCGGAAGAATCTTCTGGAGCAGCGTCGTGAGGCTTATCTGCATCCTGAGCAGACGCGAGTGGCGAGAGTTTCGCTCACGTACACTCTCGGCAAGGGCGTCTGCCAGCGATCGGTTGATGCCCTTACCTGTCATGCCCTGATTGTAAATGCGGAGCATGCCGTCATAAAGAGCGCTGTCCCACTTGTGTCCGACTATACGTCGGACCGCATCATACATCTTGCTGTTGGCAAGGACATGACTGTCGACGTGTGCCTGTGAGTTTATCTTCTTCGATATGGACGATGTGGTGATGATGCGATAACCGTAATCCTGCAATGCTCCGTCGGCATAATCATAGCGCAGTCCGGCTGCTATGGCTGAGATGTTGAAGTCGGCGTCCTGCAAAGAAAGGAGTCTGTCGTCCCACATAAGACGGTTGCGGCGCAGCGATTCGGTGCGATAGATGTTGTTCCAGACTATGAACGGAAGCCTACGACTTGCAAACATCTTGACGTCATCCTCTGCCACACGGTATCCGAAGTCGTAAGGATGCGGCGCTGTGACAAACTTCTCGTCCACATAAACACCCGACGGGAAGACCATGAAGTCGAGCTCGGGGCGCTTGCTGAGCATCTCCACTCGCTGACGCAGACAGTATGGAGCTATGTAGTCGTCCGAATCGAAGACGATGACAAACTCTCCACGCGCCATCTCCAAGCCTATGTTGCGGCAGGTCTGCGCACCCTTCGGCTGGCGGTCACGCCTTACCACTCGTATCCGACTGTCCACCTCAGCATAATGATAAAGCAGCTGCAGAGTGTCTTCCTCCGAGCCGTCGTCAATGGCAAGCAGCTCCCAACCACAGAAATCATTGGCACGGATGCTGTCAATCATCGTTCTCACTTCGTCACGATGATTGAATACGGGCATTATTATGGTGAGAGGTATTCTGAGCGGTTCCATTATAGACTTTTAATTATTGCAAATTATATATTATAATATATAAACGCCCGACACAGTACAATATTGTATCGGGCGCTGTAATAATAACATTTTATTCGGCTTGAATCAGTGTTTACGAAGCAATTTGTTTCGTATAAGGGAGTTTACGTATTGGCGTTCGTTCTTACGCAGTCCTATGAAGTAAAGCAGCAGAACAAAGTAAGCATAAGCCACCACCACGCTTTGTATCGGCCCCGCCACCTGTTTCAGATAGAGCGTCGGGGCGAAGAGAAGCGTTATCAACAGCACCGGCACGTACGACCCACGCACAAGAGCCCATACATCGAACTTCGTGATGCGGATGATGATGAACGGACGCACAAGGAAAACCAGGAACGAGAAGGCTATGTAGACATAGAACAGATATTCCGGCGGCATGCCACGTCGCATCGCCAAGTATCCCACGACAATCGAACTTACAAGCAATGTGTTGACAATCATCTGATAGAGCTTTATCTTTCCCGTGGCGAACACGAAGTCGTTGACGCCGGCGTTGATGGAGAATATCAGGATGTCCACGATGAGCAGATGGGTGAACGTGATGGCATACGGCGGCACTTCCTTCAGCCACAGACCGAATATCACTTCCGGCGCAAGGATGAAGGGAATGGAGACGAAGAACATCGAGAGGTAAGTGGCTTTGGAAGCCAGACACACCAAGGACGTGCAACGGTCCAGATTGCCCGCAGCATAGTTCTTCACTATCTGAGGCGAGATGGGTTTCTGCGCATTGTTGGCAAATGTCTGAAGGATGGAACCGACGGAATTGGCGACGGCAAGTCCTGCGTTCATCGTGGTGCTGAAGAACATGTTGATGATGAGCGCACCGCCCTGCGCCTTGCCTATCGTGGCAATGGCACCGATGCCTATACCGATGGAGAAATTGAGCACGTCATAATACTTGCGCCACTCACGCACAAACACAAAGCGGGTAATGGCAGCAAACTGCCTACGGCAATAGGCGAAAAACACCAACGTGGGGAAGGCGGTCATGAATGCCATCACGTAGGTATAGATAATCAGCTTGTGCTCGAAATGGTCGATGAGCAGATAAGTGAAGAACAGCTTGAAAAGGCTCATCGCCACGTCCGTGGAGCAGAACACGAAGAAGCGCTCACGGGCTATGAGCAGTCCGTTATAGGGCACGCCGACGAATGACATGGCTGCTGCCACGATGGAGACATCAAAGACACGCAGCACAGTCTGCATGTCACCGTCATAGCTGACATGGTGCATGATATACCAATGTCCGGCGGGCAAGGCTATCGCCACGGTCAGCAAGGCAATGAGCACATGTATGACAAGATTGACATTAAACTGACGGCACACCTCCTCCTCGTCGTTCTTGCCAATGGCTATGGCAATGAAACGGTTGGACGTGGTCACCATAATGGTGTTGATGATGCTTATGAAGGTGATGATGCAGGCTATGACCGAATAGAGTCCGTAGTCGCTGATACCCAACGCCTGCAGACTGAAGCGTGTATAGAGCAGTCCGCTTATGGATATGATGGCGAGTCGGATGTAAAGGATGAGCGAGTTTACCGCTATTGATTTGTTTGTATTTTCCTGCATCTTCAAGTAGTTCTTATTTTTTTATTCTGTCGTCAGATTACGCTTGTCCGTATCGTCATATACGTAATGCGAATAATAGAGCAAGGCGAGGGCGTAAAACATAATAGTGTACGGATACATCTCGAAGAGAGACATAACCCAAAGACATGCCACAGCAAGCAGCAACAATTGCATGTTCTTTATCTTCAGATACGGGTGAATGGTCTTGAACACCTTGCTGCATACCATTATATATATGCTCAGCAATATCACTCCGCCATGTATAAGGATGGAGAGAATGAAGTTGTGAGGACCGATGGCGAAGGCTGTCATATTGGCTTTAAACCAGTCGGCATCGGCGAATCCCCAGCCCCAAATAGGCGACTCCTCAATAATCTTCAAGGCGCTTTCCCACATGTGTGTACGGTAAGTGAAGGTGAGGTCTTTCTTCAGCACGTCTTCCACGATGTATACTGCCAGCTCGTTGTTCTCAAGACCACGTCCGTTGAACACCACGAATATCTGGAAGAGCAGAAAGACTGCGAACAGTCCGCAAATGGCTGTCAGTCGCAACTTGGACGTCGGCAGCAGACAACAGACAAGGAAAACGAGAATCATCGAGAGTGATGTCATCGAACCTACCATCGCCAACGACGCCACAATGACAATGGCAAGCACTATCATGTTGACGAGCCAGATGCGTGAATAACGCAGACACAGCAGATTGCTTGCCAACGCAGCCATCATTCGACATCCCATCTGATTGTAGTTATTGCCGAACAGATAGCCGGTCGCACCCTTATAGTCGTCCACAAGCCAAAGCAACGGATGCGTCACGAGGTGTACGAAGTTGATCCACACACAGACGGTGAAAGCTATGGTGAAGCACTTCAGCACCATCTCCATGCGATGACGATAATAACGCATGGTGAGCAACATAAACCAGATAAAGATGCTGTTGTAAATGGCATTGCGGATGTCGTTGACATTTACGACCGTCAAGCCTATGAGGATAAAGAAGTAGAGGAAATTAAGAAAGCCGTATCGCGACATCTCCTTCTCACGCGCCACCAAAGCCAGCATAAACAGAAAGCTGACAATATTGACAGCCAACACGCCATACGAAAGCACGGGCATCTTGAGCTCAGACAGCGATATGGTGACATTCAACACAACGAAGAATATCATCACAAACGGCAGCAGCGTCATGTCATGCAGACTGACGCGAGTGGATATTTTGTCAAAATACAGTGGTATTCGCTTGAAAGTGAACAGCGACATTTATGGGTCTCCTTTTTAATAAATAAATGGGAAGGCAGTGATGCCTCCCCTATTTTGATTATGCTTTTGTAAAGAGCTGCTTACGCGCAAGCCACAATGCCGTGACGAAAGTGGCAAGGAAGCACATACCGAATATAAAGATGATGCGCTTCGGACCGGCGGGCTTCACGGGCACCGTGGCACTCTCGATGGTAGTGAACGCCGGGGTCTTCTCCTGAAGCTTGGCACGCATCGCCTCCAGCTGGGTGCGCATGGCGCTGTAAGCGTTAAACTTCAGCTGCATCTCGTTCTCCAGCTCGTCACGCTTCGATATGAACGACTGGAGCATTACATCCTGGTTGGCATCGCAGTAAGCGCTGTATTCACGCACGCAATACTCATACTCACGCTTCGACTGCTTGGCGAGCTTCTCGTAATGCTCCACGTCCACGCGTGCCTTATTGGTGCGATACTTGGTGATGAAGGTCTGCAGATGATTGCGCACCGAGTCAGCCATTGTGGCGCAGATAAGCGGATCCTGATCTTCCACCTTTATAGTTATCACCTCCGTCTTCTTATCGACGTCGCAACTGATGTTCGACTTAATCTGGTCGAGCAGCTCGCTGTCCTTCTTCGACATGCGGAAAGCGCTCATGCCAGCTCCCTTGCTGGGAGGACCGGGCTGGTCTTTCGAGGCGAAAAGCTTTGTCACCGAACGCATCACCTTCTTTACCGGCGCCGTAATGGGGTTCTTCTTCTGAAGCTTCGACATGTAGTTATAGTAGTCGGTATTGACAAGACCGTCCACCGACTTCACGTTGATGCCGAGCAGCCCGATGGCAAACTCGTTGGAGCTGACCACATCCGGATAGAGAAGCGGATAGATGGCGTCCTGCGTGGCACCGCCAAGGTTAACGCCGAACTGCGATGCCAAGGACGAGAGTCCGCCTGCCACGTTCTCACTGGTTGCCTCCGGAGCAAGCTTTACGCTACAGCGATAGTAGCGTGGCTGCGGAAAGATATACAGGCACGACAGCACAAACACTATCGGCAGCACGATGAAGAACACCTTCTTCTTCGTCTTCAGCAATTTCCACACTTCCGTGAGGTCTATAACGTCTTTCTTTTGTTCGTTCATTGTTGTAAGAATATATCCGTGATTAAGTTTCTGGATTACTTCAATATATTAGAGATGGTGGCAATCATCGCTGCAATAGACGACATGCTCGATCCCATGCTCATCATCTCTGCCGTCGACATCTTACGTCTCAGCTTGGCAGGAACGACAATCTCGCAACCCGGCTGCACCTTGGCGCCATGACCGACCTTAGCCACCTTGCCGTTCATATATATAATGTATGCACGGCGCTTGACGGCATCGGCGGCGTAACCACCAGCCTGGTCGATGTAATAACCGGCACGCTTGCCCTTCTCGTAAGCCACGGTGTTGGAGTACATCACCGCACCATTGATCTTCACCGTACCGTTATACTGCGGCACGATAAGGCGGTCGCCGTCACGAAGCACCACGTCGGCATCCGATCCCGGCTTCTTCATAGCCTCCTCAAGGTCCACACCGACAGGATATTCGTCAGGCACCTGGAATTTCTTGATGTTGGCATTGGCAGCTCCCTGAGCCGTTGACTGCACGGCGCTGGCGTTATTGGATGAAGCGGCAAGCGTCAGAAGATTCTTCTGCTGCTCCTCCTGCTGCATCTTCAGCACAGCCTCCATACGTGCCTTCTCTGCCTCGTTGGCCTTACGCATCAGACGCGCACCCTTGATGTAGGCGAGTCCGTTTGATCCGCCTGACATGCGGAAGAGGTCGCTGAGGCGTGTGTTGTTGCGCTCAAGAGCGTATGTTCCGGCGTAAAGCACCTCGCCTTCCACAGTGACGTTCTGCTGCTCGGTGTAGCCGGGCGAACGCATCACGTAGACCTCATCGAAGGGCATAAGCGTGAAGCTGCGGTCGCCGTCCACAGCGAAGTTCTCCTTAAGCGCCATATTGAAAGTGCGGGCGATGACGCTGTCAGGACGCACAGCCTTCGAGTCGCTCACACGACGGCTGACGCTGACGTTGGAAAGCGAAGCCTTGTCGGTCAGTCCGCCAGCCTGAATGATAAAGTCCTCAACGGTCTCGTTGTCGGCATACTTATACACACCGGGGAACTGCACCTCGCCGCGTATGGTGAGGGTGCGTTCCGTCATGCGCTCCGTCTTCGTGGCTACGAAGAGCACGTCGTTCTCCTTCAGCGGAATGTCAGCCACCTTGCCGCTCATGATGCCTTCCACGTCCACGCTGATTACCTCCAGCGTGCGGTCCGGCTTCATGCGGTGCATCACGGCACGCGAAGTGATGGCCTCTTCCGTCACTCCGTCAGCATGCTCGATGAGCGAGCGCACGCTGTTCACCTGTCCGTTCAGATTATACTTGCCGGGACGGAACACGGCTCCCTTTATCTCCACGGTGTTGGAGTAACGCGCCATAACGGAGTCTACGCTGACAGAGTCGCCGTCGGCAATGCGGAAGTTGGAGAAGTCGAACTCCTCCACGTTATATGCAGAATGGTCGATGCCGCTTTTGCGGTTGACGCTGACAGCCTTGCGGTAAGCGTCGCCCGTGAATCCGCCCGAATACTTGAGGAGTGAAGCTATCGACTCATTGGCTTTCATCTCATAATACATAGGACGCTTCACCTTACCCGTGATGTTGACGAGGCAGTCGTACGGTCCCACTACGATGACGTCGTTGTCGGCAAGGCGTACGTTGCCCGTAAGCTTGCCGTTGAGGATATAGTCATAGATGTCGACTACCGTAACAAGGCGGTTGTTGCGATACACCTTGATGTTACGCAACGTACCTATCTCGTTCGTGCCGCCAGCCATGTAAAGGGCATGGAACACCGTGGCGAAGGCTGAGAGCGTATACGTACCCGGAGTCTTCACCTCGCCCATCACGTTCACCATGATGGTGCGGGTCTGTCCCACGGTCAGACGAATCTTGCTGCTGCTGTAGCGGCTGCCAAGTGTGGAGCGCAGACGAGCGTTGGCCTGCGCGACGGTCAGACCGCTTACCTGCACCGGACCGAATCCCTCAATGGTTATGGTGCCGTCAGGCGAAACCGTACACTGCTCCGACTTCTGCGACGCTCCGTAAACGTCCACGAAGACGGCATCACCAGGACCGAGACGATAGTTCTGCGGAGTGGCGATGTTCATGTTCGGCTCGAAGCTAAGCTCCTCATTGTTAAAGATATCGCGTCCGAACACCTTCTTCTTTCTGGCTTCACGCTCGGCAAGAAGCTGCTCCAGCATCTGCGCAGTATCGGGCACCATCTCGAACATCTCCTTCTGATAGTCCATAAACTCCTCGTCGGTTTCGTCGTACGTATGCTTATAGTTACGGTCGCGCTCCGACTTCACACGCATATTCGAGTAGTTCTGCGCATAGCTGTCAGCCTCACGTCCGTAGTCGCTGCGGGTGTACTGGTCGCGCTTCTTGCCGTTATTGGTGCGCAGACGTGTGTCCGTCTTTGCAGAAGTGTCGTCGCTAACATTGCCAAGACCGCCCTGTTTCAACTGGCGCTCATATTTATTGCGCACACGGCGAATCTGCGAAATGTCAACGCCACGCTGCATGAGGTCAGTGACAATCTGCGACTGCGACTTACCCTGCTCCTTCGCCTTCATGACGTACTGCATAACCTGCGTGTCGGTCATGGACGACTGTGCAGAGACAGCCATAGGCATGATCAACATGAAGATTAAATAAATCAAGTATTTCTTCATAACTTGTAGATATGTGTGTGTATTAGTATGGTTACTTTTTTCTTATTACTATTATATATTAACTCAAAATAATACATTTTGTTGTACAGAAAGCCATATTAATTAAAAGCTTTTACTTATTAAGCGCTTTCTCATATATATCTTCCAGAACCAGTCCGGCAATGGTAAAGCCGAAAATAGCCGTGATGTGCGACATCGATCCGTTTATCTGCGCTTTCTGGAACGAGCAGGGATCGTCGCCCGTGTCCGTGCCACGGTTTTCGAGCAGTTCCTCGCTGTAGACGCACTGGAACTTATGAGCAGGAATGGTCTTGGCACGCTTCATGCGCTTCCTCAATGCAGCGCCGAGCGGACAGCCGCGCACCTTCCAGAATTCAGCCACGCGAATGCGCGTCGGGTCCATCTTGAGCGCAGCTCCCATTGACGAGAACAGCACAGCCCGCGTCTGGCATGCCAGCAGTATGAGTGCAGCCTTGTCCTTCAACGAGTCGATGGCGTCCACAATATAGTCATACTCGTCCAGGCAGAACTCCGAAGCGTTCTCCTCCGTAAAGATCTTCTGAATGGCAGTAACCTCACACTCAGGATTGATCTCCAGCAGACGTTCCTTCAGCGCCTCCACCTTCGGACGGCCCACAGTCTTCGTCGTAGCCATAAGCTGACGGTTGACGTTAGACAGACACACGCAGTCGCTGTCCACGATGGTGATACGGCGGATGCCCGAGCGCACCAAGCACTCCACGCACCAGCTTCCCACGCCGCCGACACCGAATACGATGACGCGCTTGGAAGCTATATCCCCCATTACATCCTCACCAAGAAGCAGTTCGGCACGCTTGAAAATGCCATTCTCTATTCCCATATTCCTAATAATATTCACATTGTTACAAGCTGCAAAGTTACACAAAAAAATCCCAATCACTTACTATTCCACTTTTATTTTCATCAGACAAGGAAGACAGAATCTTTTTAGTAGATAGCATAATGGCTGTTTGCCGTCAACAGACCGGCAAACAGCCATTATTGATTTATTCGAAGTCAGCTTGTTGTTTTTCCAATAGCCTAACAACACATATATCGGGGCATTACTCTGCCACAAGCCTTACTGGCATGGCACGGTATCGCCCCTTGTTCTTTCCAGACGAACCCGACACAAATCGGTAGTTTGACAAGTTAAGGCTCTTGCCGAAAACATCAAGGTATATGTACCAGAAGCCGTATTCAAGACTGTTTTCCGCGAATCCTTGATAAGCAGACAGGCGTGAACTTGTCCATAGGTTGGCATGATGGATGTCCTTGAGAAACTCAGCGGTGTTATTGCCTTCATAATATCCGCTCATAGGGATAAATATCTGGGGAATCTGCGAGTCGCTGGTATTCATGACAAGGCAGTTGTACTTCTCTCCCGTGGCAGTTTTCTTGGGTTCTATTTTCAACACATTGTTGTCTACAAGACTTTGCAGACAGGTGTTGCTGCACACCTTGAAGTTGCCTATTTTCAAATCATCCACTTTGTTATTGGTCTTTGCATCATCATGGCTGGTAGCCTCCGAAATCTTAAAGTAGCCTCCTATTGCTCCCTTGTTGTCTTGAAGGGCGGTTGTGGAAGGAGAATAGTAGCCGTTGTTTGTGGCACCAAGGTTGCGATCGAGCATGTGGTAGGTTTTGTCGCCTGCCTTTACATCCACCATCTCATAATAGTACCATCCCGAAGCCTTGCTCTCACCAAGCTGATAGTCTTCGGTCAACTGTGCAAACAATCCAACATGATAAACGGGATAGTTTATCGTAATATTGTTATTCTTAATTGTGAAAGCATTAGGATTAATCCACATATTATAATCGGTCGATTTGTTGGCAAGCGACACTTTGTAGAAACCGCTTACGCTCTTATCATCAACCTCCACTCGCGAGTCGTGAGGCGTCATCACGTCGCCGGCAAGACGCGGAATGAGATAGGAAACCGTGTTTGTGCCCACAAAGAAGTGAAGTCCGTCGTTGCGCACTATGCCTTGGTTATCCTCTGGCTTTATACCCTTAAGCGATTTGACCATCCACTCGAAGTAGTCTTTTTTATCATCCGGTCCTTCAAGGCCTCGTATCTGCACTATTCTTTTTTCGTCGGTACGGTAGTCGTAGCCCAATTGCTTGATTTTGACATCGAGCGACAAATCGCCATACTTTATTGTTACAGAACCTGTACGCGCATCTGAATTGAAGTTCTCGTCCAAGTGAAGAGTCAAAGTATACAGTTTACCTTCTGACGATTTACCTTCTGTCGAGGTTGTTGACGTTGGCAAAACAACAGGTGGAGTAGATGTATAATTCTTGGGAACTTTAATCCAATCATCGTTCGAATCAACGCTAAAAGCATTATAATCACGATCGTTTGGCTTAGTAGTAACAAACGTAATTGTAGCTGCCAGGTCCTTTCCCTTTACCTCTGGTCCAGCACACACGCCAAGCTCATAGTCCTTACATGCAATCATGTCTACAATCGGCGGATTGTCGTCCACCACGTCCACAGAGATTCCGTTATCGGGCAGATTTTTTATTGCTTCATCTTCAGAAGCATATCCGGCATGGTTCACAGCCGTAACCTTAACCGTATAATGATGGTTGCGCAGAAGAGCCATCGGCTTTAAAGTTCCGTCCTCCTTTTTCAAGAATGCCACCTTATAATAAGTCTCTGCTCCGCTATTATTATACTTTGCACGGATTATCATGAAAGCTTTGTTGGCTGGAGTCTCGTAGAAAGGCAGCTCGCCCGTACTATAGTCTGTTGTTTTAGGCGAACAATCCACCGAAGGCAAAGCCACCTCTGTAAACGACTTTGTAGCAATTGTGCCCATATTAGCCGTATTAATGAGCTTGAAGCCAGTTATCGTGAAGTTGGTCAACTCAGTTTTGACTGATGCTTTGGCAAACATTCTGAACAACGACACTTTGGTGCTGCCGCTAAGCAGATTTTCCACTGATACGCTTCCCCAACAAATGGGAGCTTTGTTGAGGTAGAGTTGGTCGCTGCGCGTAGCGTTGTAGAGGTTGTTATTGCCCGAAGAAGCATCAACCCTGGCGTCTTTATCTGTTACGTCGGTATTGGCAACAAGATGCAACGTGGCTGTTCCCGGCACAGCCTTCACCTTTACATCATAAGTGCCGTCGTCCTTAGGTGTGATATCGGCACTTGGAATGGTAATGGTGCTCATGCCAAGATACTTGTCGTTAGCATCGTAGCACAATACGCAGAGGCTGCTGATTGTCTGTTCGGTTGCTCTTGTCGCCACAGTATTCTTGGTAAAATTAGGCAACTTAAGCGTCAGCACCACTCCATCGGGCGGCAGGTCAGTTGTGCCGCCTCCTCTAACGTCTGTAGTGTCGCTGCAAGCAGCCAACACCACAGACAAGAGTATGAAGAACCAAATTGTCAATTTCTTGATGTACATATTGTTGTCTTTTAATTATTACTTTTTAAAGGGACGGATGTCCCTTCTTCCAGCCTTTGCCCGGATCGTATGAGCCTTCTATCACGTAGCGTTTACAGTCGCGACCTTTAATCGTTCTTGTTACAGTTTCTTTTAAAGGACGATAGTTATCACCGTTAAACAGCATCGGTTCATATGCTTCTCCGGATCCACCCTTTAGCTTCAAATGCAAAATTTTTTCATACTCGCCCAATGGGGCTTTGAGGTGGAGTATAGTCTTGTACCAACCATTACCACAGGATTCGCACTTAAACTCGTTCTCGACATCAGCATGTTCGCTCCACATTGTGAATTTCTGATCTCCTGCGCTGTTCTTGACACCATAATTAACGTACCATCCCGATATTTCGTTCTTAGTGTATATGGTATATTCAACATCTACTACAGTAGGTTTCTCGTCGTACACTCTGTAATATGGATCAGACGTTGGGTCGTACAAATACCAACCCTCACGATCTTCATAGTTGAAGAGTGTTATACCAGGGTCGTTGTGATGGGTGAAACGATGCGACTGAAAGCCCTCGTTAAGGAATGTACCGTTATTAAAAATCAACAGGGTTTGTCCTGGCTTTATCATCTTTTCACTAGTATCTTTACCGTTGTTTCCTACAGCCTTAGCATCATGCGCTATACTGTAATAGTACCAACCAGGGTTGTTATAGTCGGCAGTCATATAACGTCCTGGCCACCATTTACCACCATCACCACCCGACACAGGATGGCGATTTAATGCAGCATCAGTATGATTGGTTTCCCCAAAATACCATTCGGCCGCGTTCTTTGAACCATCAGGCATTGTCTCACCAATCTGTGTGTAGATGTACACAAAGTGGTAACAGGGATGTGCAGAATGGTCGCTTCCCCATGCAGCATTATTGTCTTCATACCAGCCATCAAGCCAATTCCAATTATCATTAGTTCCATTGTAGGCTTCCTCATCGTGCATATTCGAATGCTGGTATTCTTCATTGTCGCCTCCCTTATACCATGCCAAGTCGTTAATGGCACGCATATAGATAAGATAATGATCCCTTGGTGGACGCACAGTCACACGTATCTGTTGCTCAATTTGTTTCTTTTTATCGTCTACACCAATCGACTTTACAGTAAACGTATGTGTTGTGGTTGTAATAGGGTCGGTTGTAGCCTTTATGGTGAACGTACCATTAGTCTTACGAGTGTTTTCGCACTTGATGTTTATCTCAGACTGGGCATATTTTTCGTTATGTCCGGTGCCCGAAACTTCCCATGGGAATTGAATACCATTAAGGTTGGTAGTAAACGTCACCGTCTTAGTCAACTCATCTGGATTTTTTGTATCGTAGAAGATAACAATATCCACTGGATCTACATTGAAGTATGGCGAAACGTCGTACTCGACATCAAGATATTTCTTAAGATTGTTAGCCTTTATCCATACCTTAGCCGTGCCTTTAAGAGGAACATTATGATCCGTAAAGTCGACAATAGAAAGATCAGAATTTATCTTGAATATTACACGATTATTTACAATCTCCGAGACAATAACAGGCAACTTGCCCGCTGTTTCCTTCTCTACCTCTGTGTCGCATCCGAACGAAATACTCTCTGCATTTGTTTTATAGTCAATGAAAGCATTTTGCAAGGATGTTACTTTGGCACTTGTCGACGACACCCAAAGCGTAGTATGTGTAAAGTCGGCATCCACCTCTGCTGGTGTCCAAGGCTCCACACCTACCAAACAATCAAGGTCGATGTTGCCCAAACTCTTCAGGTGGCCTACAATCTCGTAGTATGTGCCACGTGGGAAGGTAGGAACTTCGGTTGTAGATTTTTCGTCCTTACGATGTCCAAGGTTGATGTTATAGCTGTTATTGTGGTCTGCTACTTTTCCGTCTATCTTCAATGCCGACTGCTGCGAAGCATTTGCCACGTAACGCTCGGGCAGGTAATATGTGGCACGGAAGAGCCACTTCTGCTTAGGGTCTTCGGGTGGTTGGGCACCACCCTTGCCATCTACCGTGATAATATCCTTGTTATTTTCTTTAGCATTGTCCGGGGTCTCTGTCCACGAAGTATAGTAAGCACCCTCACCTTTTGAATTCGAAGCATCGTACAATGTCGGCTCAAAGCCTGTGGCATAGACATCGCTTACTTTGGGGTTGCTGAATTGTCCATCCCACAACAGCTTTGTCGAAGGCGACAGTCGCTCGGCTTTAACATCAGCAATCTGCAATCCTTTAGACGTAAGTGCCGAACTAACGCCTTTGTCAGTAGGGTCGTACACAAGATTAAGACACACCTTGACACACGTAAATTGCAGATTAGCCGCCACGGTCTGAGGAGTTGTGGCAGAAGCATCAATGGTAATGGTTTTAGTTTTGCCGTCGGCTGCCTTTGTTGGGTCGTATATCATAGGGATATTCTTGGCTACGGGCAGCATGCCTGACGTTGACATCGGATTATAGCTCAACACCACTTTCTTCAAATCCTCCTCGGTATAGATGGGCGTGTCTTTGAGCACATCCTTCATGTTTGCCACTACGTACACACGATAGGTGCCGGGCTTGATCTGCAACTTATAAGAAGCAACTTTCTCATTGAGCATGTTGCTTGCCTCAGGCGATGGAAGGTCCTGCGACAGAAATGTGCCGCCACCAACGGGGAAGGCATAAAGATGCAGGTCGTTGATCTTACACTCGTCTACAGAGGCATTGTATGTAGGGTTGCTTGGGTCGAGACTGCTCGTAACCTCATCGCCCTCGCGAGTAACTGGCACATAGACACACAGATTGCCCTCGGATGAAGCCGGGGTGTTGTACACATCGGCATCATCAGTACATGCTGCCAGCAACAACAGGGCAGCAAGAGAAAGGAGTATGTCTGCAAGTCGTTTCATTGTTTTTGTTGTAATTAGGTTCAATACTTTAGTTTAAGTTTCGCAAGCGAAAGGAGTTAAGAAGTTAAGGAGTTATCGCGCCCTACGGTCGCTAAGGAGTTCTTGCAAGCAAGCGGCAAAGCCGAGCGAAGCTATTAGTTTTTTTGCTTGATATAGCATTATAAGCATTTGGCTTAACTTCTTAACTCCTTTAACTACTGAATTCTCTGAACTTGCGAAAGTTCAGTTTTATATAATCTACAGGCTGATGCGCTGAATGCGCTTTGCCCAGTCGAGCACACCAACAGAGAGGTTCAGGTGCTGCCACTCGGTGCCGATGAGGAAGAAGTCGAGGCGATAGTCATACTCGCGGTCGAGATATTCCTGTATGCCGTAGTTCTGTGCGGCATAAGCATCGCGTCCCTGCTGGAGGATGTCGGGCAGATTGATAAGAGCGACGGTCTTGCCCGACTCCTTATTATATATATGTAGCATGGCGTTGCGATCGTTCTCCTCAGGAGAATAATACACCAGTCGCGAGAGCATCAGTCCGGCATGAGCCGTACGTTCCTTCACGTTGCCCGAAGCATCGCGGAAGTCGGTGGTCCATGTACGGAAAGGCGTATAGCGAAGCTTGGTGTCGCGAGCTAAAGAGTTGTCATAGTTGATGTAGCCATTATCGGCTATTACCTCATAGCCGAAATCGTCGGCAGAGATTTTGTCAGGTGCGTCAATCTGATGCAGCGAGATGGTGAGCTGCTTGGTGTCGCGCACCAAAGAGATGGTGTCGTGGGTGGCTTCCATGTCGCGCACGGCTGTAAGGTGCTGCGAGCGGCCTATCCACAGCGTGTCGAGCGGAGCCGAACAGTCGACGTCAGCCGTTTCGCCCGCCCCATTGCGGTCGAGCACGGTGTTGAACTTAGTCATGTCCTCGCCGTCGGCGGGAGCATGAATGCGGAACTTGGCGCCCTTGGTGGCAAGCGCGTCTTCATAACGCTTCTGCTTGGCAATGGCGAGAAACTGGTATTCGCCAGGCTGCAAGTTGAGATGTACGGCAAAGTCATGGCGGCGGATGGGAGCGTCGGTGTCTGTGTTGTAGGCGTCCTGACGCATGAGATACTTGCCGTCCTTGTCGTACACCATGACAACAACGCCTCCAACGTGATAATTGAAGAGGTCGGCACGCTGCGTGTTATAGTCGTAGCGGAAGTGCAGGTAAACGCCATTGTCGCATGGCTCAAGGTCGTCGTGCATCAGCGAGCAAGAAGCCAGCAAGGGTGCAAAGGCGAGTAATGAGCATAAAGATTTAACCAGTCCGTGAAACATAATGTTTGCCGTTAAATTAATTAAGATTGATTTAGATATTGATGTTTGGATAGTAGCGGAGGCCGGAGACCTCCGCTGCTTTATGCTTTGTTGATTATTAGAGCTTAATCTGCTGGCTGCGCTTAGCCCAGTCAAGAATCTTAACCTCTACGTTGATGTACTGCTCGTTCTCATCATCAGGAACAGTAGGCTTAACCTCAGGAACGTCAGGATAGCCAAGGCCGCTGATGCTTGTTACAGAAAGGTCGTACCAGTTGTTGCGGAGCACACCGTAGCGACCGAGATACTTGTCATTATCTGTACCATAAGGTTTACCTGCTGTCCAAGGTGTCAACTCGTTGAAGTGCTTGATACGGGCAATATAGTAAGTCACACCGTCAAGATATGTAGCAATACCAGCATCGGCTGACAAGCCAAGCTTCTCGTTGATTTTGTTAACTACATCAGGTGTAACCTTTGATGAAGCTGCTTCGCCTGAGTATGTAATGTTCTCTGCCTTAATAAGATGCTGACCAGCCTCACCACTAATATTATTATCAGTAGCATCAAGCTTTACAACATACTTTGCCTGCTCGTCAGCATTTGTAATACCCATAGCAGTTACGGCAACGGTATGAATCTGCTTCTCAAGATTAGCTTTGGTCCAAATAGCGGTATTGTTACCAATCTTATAGAAAGTCTTGTCTGTTGCATCTACAAGAGCACTTGGAGTGTAAACAGCCTTGAACACAACACGTGTGGTCTGGCCCTGCATCATATTGGCAAGGTCGAATGTGTTTTCAAGACAATACTGAGGATGATCATTACCTGTTTTGCCTTTAATATCATTTTTGCCAATCATAGTGAAAGCTTTCTTGCAAGCAGTCAGATTCTGAAGAGTAGCACCTGAATAGTTAGGATCTACGCCCCAATATACACGCTTGAACGACTGGTTTCCCCCATCATAGAAACGAGGTGTGCTCCATATAGCAGCAAAACCTGTTGACAAATCACCTGTCTGATGAACGGGGAAAGTTGACTTATTGATAACGTCAAGCTGCCAATTTTTGATTTCTACCTTATCACCTTTGTATGTACCTTCAGCAACTGTGTAACCATCAGCAGTAAAGTTCTGCATTGTTACCTTAGCCAAACCACGCTCTACGTAAACTGTAGTAGCAACCTTTGCCTGAGCCTCCTCACGTGATGCGCAGACATTTGCAATTGGTACAAGAGTTGTAGGCTCTGTTGTTGTACCAGTATACTTCGGAGCATTTGCCATGAAGATGCCATCGGTAGAAGCATACTTTTCAGCATTTACATTCGAAGCTTCCGCACTCCAAGTAGCATAAGGTGTACCTGTGGTAGGCAATGTTACCTTAGAAGTAGTAGCATCCACATCATTGTTGAGAAGAACCAAAGCCTGATAGTCGCCACCAACTTTAACACCTGAGAGCTTAACAGTAGTAATAGCAGCTGTAGTAACACCATCTGTCTTTACTGGAGTCCAAGGGTTCATAGTGCCAAGCTGAGCACTTGTAACATACAGACCGTCTTTATCGAAGATAAGGATAGTTCCGTTCTTAACCTCATACTCAGCAGCGGTACCTGGATTTAATTCAGGATCACCTGCCACACGAGTTCCGCTTGTTGTCGGCAGATTGATTGTGAATGAAGCATAGGCTTCACCAGTCTTGCCAACATTGTCTTTACCGTTAGAAGCGAGGTCGTCATTGCTTGAGCAAGCGACCAAGGCTGTAGCCATGACAGCCATTCCGAATAGATTCTTAACGTTTCTCATAGTTAAAAATTTTAGTTGATAAATTATTAATTATTTTTGTTTAAGTTTAAAGCGTAAGGGGGCTGGGAAGGGTGTTTCGCAGCACCCTGCCCTATTAAGAGAGAAAAATTATTATTAAGTTTTTCTTTATTTCGTGTTAGCGATGCGTTCGGCATTTGCCTTGGCATCCTCCGAACCTGCGGCAGCCGCCTCCAAGAACAACCGGCGTGCTGACTGATAGTCCTTTTTCAGCACAGCCAAAGCGCCTCGTGCGTTCAATGCCTCGGCAGAATTGCCGGCTTTCTCCAGATGTTTCTCAGCCGATGCTATGTCGCCTTTCTGCAAGTCGGCACATGCAGCATTGAGGTTGGCTGTCGGGTCGGCAGGGAACATACGCACGGCTATGTCGAACACCTCGTTGAACTCCGGCGAACCAGCCTCCATCGTCTGTGCCACAAGATACATCTCCAGCAACGAAAGCTGCTGCGGACGGGTTCTGAGTATCTGCTTGGCTTCCTCAACGGAGAAGGGACGCACGGTATAGCTAACGGTATAGTCGCTATGGCGCAAGCGAGGATAGATGTCCTTCATTATCACGGCATAGTCCTGCGGATAGAGCTGGCGGATGCGCTTGTCCTTGTCGTCGGGAGCAAGGCTCGAGTCTGAAATCTTAAGGATCTCGTCCTTATTGGCCAGTTGCGACTGCTGCACCTTACGACGGAAACCGTCCCAATCCTCAGGCGTATAGTCAGAGCTGAACAGCTTGGCATCAATCGGATAAAGCTGCGCCACATAATTCTTCAGAGCCGCCGCACGCTCACGTGCCAGACGTTCGTTGTTGGCATAAGGACCTTCAGGCGAAGCATAACCGTGAATGTTGATGCCGTTGATTTCCACATTCTTGTCATTGCGCACAAGGTCGATGGTGTTAGTTATCTTAGCCAGTTCGCGTGCGTTCTCGAAGAGGTCTACCACGATGTTCGTCTTGTTTACACGGAAGCTGAGATAAGCCTCGCCCTTCTCGGCACGTTGCTTGCGAGCCTCAGCAAAAGGCTTGACAAACGTAAGAGCCGGCATCCATGCGCCGATATTGTCAATGGTGGCAAGGTGGAGATTGTCGAGATTCTCCCTGTCGCCGCATCCGCAGATGTCCTGAGAGGTAAGCAGACTCAGGCGGTCCGCTTCGAACGGATGCTTGCGTGTTACGCTCTGGGCGTAGCTGACGCTCTGACGTGTGCCGTTCTTTCTGACAACCACCAGCGGCTGCTGGCTGCCCGTAGCACCAGAAGCCAATTCACCGCTGCGCTCCATGCGTATCTGCTTTGACCTGCCATTGATAATGATAGGTGACAGAGCTATGGTGTCGCCGTCGGCAGCAAGCATCGGAGTGAAGACGAGCTGCTGTTCAGACTTGAGTTTCAGGTTGTTGAGATTGAGGCTGAACGCCACATCCACCCTGTTACCCTCCACATACGTATGCAGACTGTCTATGGCTACAGCTCCAGAGGCAAGCTTCTGTGCCATTGCGGAACCGCAGGAAGCAGCCCCTATCAGGCATGAAATGATGATGCGTGTAAACGAATTAGTGTTCATAATGCTGTTTAGAAAATATAGATCATACTGAGAGCGGCCTTTGTCGGACCGACATAGTTGCGATGGTTCTTCTCCAGGCATCTGGCGCAACGTCCGTAGAGCTTGTACGGGCTATAGGCATAACCGATGCCCAACGACGCCTCCATGTTCCAATGGCGCGAGAGCAGCCATTGATAGCCATAGGTGACACCCGCACCTATATACCATCCTTCATAGTGTCGTCCGCTCTTCGTCTTGGGCAGGATGCCGAACGGAAGGTCCACGTTCTTGACGTTGTATTCGCCGGCAAGAGCATGCACTCCGAAGAAGCTGCCTCCGAAGCGCTGGCATGTCCACCAGCGGTATTCCGGCTCCACATTCCAGATGCGCACCTTCTTGCCTCCGGAAAACTCCCAAGGATTGAGCGTGGCGAACAGCTGTGCTGTCTGCTTCTCGGCGATGCCTACCTCAACACCTGCGTTAAGCGATGTCGTAGCCCAACCTAAGAGATTGGTCTTCAGAGCCACGTCCTGCGCCTTTGCCGCGCCTGACGATGCCAGCAGCATCATTGCCAACACGAATATATAAATATGCTTTATCATATTTAGGTTTTTATATCTATTAATTATATTTCGGTTTAAGTATATGTATCTTCGTATATGTATCTTCTAAAGAACCTTATGAGTGTTTTTGTGTGTTTCGCATCATAAGTTGTGTTTTTGTGTACCTCGACTCAATCAAGGTCTCGCATAGTTTTTACGATGCAAAGATAGGAATAACATCCATAGCCTACATCATATTTTCATCAAAATGTAGCATTTTTGTTGTGCAATCGTTTTCACAAATTCAATGCAAACATTCGTCATTGATAGGGACGAGAGTGATACAAAAAAAAGGTGCGACCAAATTTTGGTCACACCAACATAATTTCCCCAATAATTGAATACTAAACTTCATTCCAGTCTTTCAACCCCCTATTATCCTTATCTTTTTTCAACATTATCGGAAGAACCAGTTCGAACAGCGCCTTTTTCACCTCACGATTGGGAAATCCAAGCACATAACTATCCTCAATGACATTCTTTATTGTAAGATAGCCCGACTGATACAGAAACAGTTTTGGATTAGTAGTATTGACATCCGACGTCTCAATATAGTCCATATCTATGAGCGAACCATCCAGTTTCTCTACGTCACGTTCGAATTTGGTCAGTATCTTAGGCAGCATCTCGGTGGCACCGCTTGCTATCCAGAACGACTTCAAGCGCAGTTCGTTCAAGGCGCATAGCACGCTGAAAGGATTGTAAACACCTTGCAGACTTTCAGAGAAATGATAGCCGTCATACATATCCTTCAGTCTTGAAAGGGTGTCTTCCATGTTCCAGCCTTTCTTATTGGCAAGTTCGTGCAACTCTTCGCCAAGACACGACTCGATTTCATCCTTAGTCAATCCGCAAACAGTAGCATAATCATTGTAGAAACTGATATTGGTCAGCGTGTTAAGCACACTGAACAGACTGATTTGAGTGAACTTCGTAATGCCTGTGAGGAACACACACTTGATACAATAGCCATAGTCCTTGAGTCCTGTGAAGAAGTCACGATACAGACTACGGCATTCGTCATGATGAGGAGTATGGAAGGAATGTTGCAGAGGTGCATCATACTCGTCCACCAAGATGGCAATCTGTACACCCGACTGCTCGTATGCCCTTTGTATGATACCATTAAGTCGGTTGTTGAGCGTGGCCTCAGTAGGACGTCTGCCATATATATCTTCATATTTAGACAAAGTATCATCCAGATAATGCGATAGCGATTTGGCATTAGAACCGCCTTGGTTCATACTGAAATGCAGAACCGGACGCTTCACCCATTCTTTCTCCAATGCCATGATTTTGAGCCCTTCAAACAGCTCTTTCTTTCCCTCGAAATAACATTGCATGGCTGAGGTAAGCAATGATTTGCCAAAGCGTCGCGGACGACTCAAAAAGTTATACTTGTCGCCATTGGCTATTTTCCAAAGCATATCGGTCTTGTCCACGTAAAGATAATTGCCCTTACGCAGCTCCTCAAAGTCTTGTATACCTAAAGGTAACTTCTGTTTTGCCATGCTCTTTATTGTTATAAAGTTAAAATACAAACCTCACAACAAAGATACATCTTTCTTTTGGATTATACAAATACAAAAGACAATATAGATTCAAAATTCGAACGGCACGCCGTCCACCAACGCAAATATCGTACAAACAAGTAAAAACCTGTTACAAAATAAAAATCGATTCTAGAGATTTCAGAAGCCGTTTTCGGTCGTTTTTGCCGTCAGCAAAGCCCCTTGGACAGTCAAAATCAAAGCACCACCCTCCAATAGTGCCACTATTGCACCCCAAAACAGCCACTTTTACACACCAATAGTGGCACTATTAGGATGCAATAGTGCCACTATTGCACCCTAAAACAGCCACTTTTACACACCCATAATTTACGTCCGCCACCCACCAACCACCTAACTCACTGTATACAAGCAACATAGCCTAAACCTCTCATAACTCGAGAATTTCGCCCCAAAGATTTCCTCCTGCGCCAAGCTCATAGTATTGAGCGTTAGAAATGCAAATATTGTCATGGCAAGAATGTTTTCCAAGCATTCTTGCTCAATATCATTAAATTTCCATAACTTTGTAATTAAGATATGACAATACAATCAGAAACCTATGCAATACCCTCTTATATCAGAATATCTCGCCGCAATTCGCGATGCTGATGACAATCTTGACAAGTTGAGCCATCTGGTGCCCGTGCTGGACAAATACGGTGAGCCGTATCGTAGCAGCGGTGCATTTGCCGTCGTGTTCAAGATGAAGGACGAGCTGACGGGGAAGTACTATGCCCTGAAGTGCTTCACCGAGGAACAGGAAGGTCGTGCGGAGGCTTACCGCCAGATAGCCGAAGAATTGGAGTTTGTTGACTCGCCTTATATCACCTCCGTAAAGTATCTGGAGAAGGAGCTTTTCGTTGACAGCAACTGTGAGGACGAAGAGTTTCCAGTGTTGCTGATGGACTGGATTGAGGGCGAGACGATGGAGACGTATGTTGCCGCTAACCATACGGACACTCACGCTATGTCGATGCTCTGCTACCGTTTCTGCAAGATGGCGGCTTGGCTTCGCTCGCAGTCGTTTGCCCATGGCGACATCAAGCCCGACAATATCATGGTGCGCCCTGACGGTACGCTGACGCTCGTCGACTACGACGGCATGTTTGTGCCGGCAATGAAAGGTCAGAAGTCGCCAACCGTCGGCACCAAAGACTTCTCGCATCCCCTTCGCACCATCGACGACTTCGACGAAACCATTGACGATTTCGCCTTGGCTTCCATTGCCCTCTCGCTAAAAGCCATCTCTCTCAATCCGTCTCTGCTTCAGACCTACGGAGCGTCCGACCGTCTCCTCTTCTCTGCCGCCGATTATATAGATTTGAGCAAGAGCAAAACCTTCACCGCCCTGCAAGGCTTGTTGGCAGACGAGGAAGCGATAACCCTTATGTCAATGTTCCTGTTAGCCAACGCCAAGAAGAACTTATCCATGTGCTCATTCAGATTGTTCGGTTTGCAGAAGCCGAAGGAAGAGGAAGTGTGGAGCACGGTGGTTACTAATGATGATTTGAAAAATGCTGTGGAGGATGAGTTTGGCGTAAAATATAGCAAGGATTGGAAGAGATTGCTTAAGGCGCCAGAGAGCTTGAGTGGTAAATATTCAATTAGGAAAGGAGTGAAGGTTATTGGGAACGTGGCTTTTTGGGATTGCATCCTCACTAACATAAACATTCCAAATAGTGTCACAACGATTGGAGAGGGTGCTTTTTATGGATGCACCCTCACTAACATAAATATTCCCAATAGCGTCACAACGATTGGAGAGGGTGCTTTTGGGTGGTGCGACTCTCTCACCAGCATAACTATTCCAAATAGTGTCACAACGATTAGAAAGGATGCTTTTTGCTATTGCGACTCTCTCACCAACATAAATATTCCAAATAGTGTCACAACGATTGAGGATGGGGCTTTCTATGGCTGTGAAAACCTTCCCTCCCATATCAAGTCAGACATAATTCAACGTTTTGGCGAAAAAGTCTTTGAATTCTTTGAATAATGATAGTAATAGAATCCAAGCGCAGGAAGCGCGAAAACATATTGAAGAAATATCCTGATGCGGTGATTGCTGATGTAACAAGCCAAGCCACAGACGGATTGGTGAGGTTAAGTCCGTTCTACCCACATGGCGGAATCCCCGTACCATTCAGCAAGGTCTACTCTGCTTGTAATCGGTAGTCATATTAGATATTTTTGTGACAAATCCTTAAAGATATGATATGGACGATACCGCGCATTATCCTTATAGTCTTATCCCGTAATTCCTAATACCTTCATTCATCATCTGCGATGGCATAAATTCCTTCATGCAGTCTACAATGGTATTGAGCATCCGCTCTTTGATCCAGTCTTCCCTGATGTATAGGGAAGACTGGATTTGTGTATTCGCTAAAAATATCATTATTACGTTTATCCCAGTTCAAGTAAATCTTTGTCCGTCAAGAAATCCAACAACCCAATAGTCAACACGCCGAGTTCATCTTCCTTGCGATGAATATCATCACCTACAATGACAATCTTACGGAAGTGGTCATTGATTGACAATAAAGGACGTCGCTCTTGCTGTTCCTTTTCTGGCGTAGGCATGTGAAAAGCCGACTGGATATACACTC
>OIZP01000310.1_pt1 | contig 31733 bp, 25 predicted proteins | sample 1588531 | NCBI WGS metagenome assembly OIZP01 (sample SAMN03283283) | human gut metagenome | biome: human-associated habitat; material: feces | host: Homo sapiens | place: Peru | collected 2012
CAGCATGGCCAAAGTATGATGAGCAGTATCTGAAGGAGAACGATATGCAGCTCACCATTTCCTTCAATGGTAAGGCTCGCTTCCAGATGACTTTCCCTGTGGATACTCCTAACGAGGAAATCCAGAAACAGGTATTGGCAGACGAGAAGAGCCAGAAGTACTTGGAAGGATTCAACGTACTGAAGGTGATTATCGTACCGAAGAAGATTGTCAACGTCGTATTGAAGAAATAATGATATAGATAGGGATTAATAAATTCCTCTATAGAAATAATAAAACACATCGGGAAGGATCACCAGAAAATCTCCCGATATGTTTTAAAAAATGACGTGAGGAAATAAAGAAAGACTCCCTAAGTTTTTCTTAAAACCTCACGTTATTTTTTCATCTTTTCCGTTTTGTGCATTTTTATGCAGGAAATATAATATTAAAAAGTTAGAATAATATGCAAATAGCAATCAGTCAAACAATAAAGAATGAGGTCAAAGACTACTTCTACATTACTTTAGGCCTCTTGATTTACACCTTTGGATGGACGATATTCTTGCTTCCATACCAGATAGTAACAGGTGGCGTAACGGGTATTGCTGCAGTCATCTACTATGGCACGGAAATACCTATCTATTTGTCGTATTTTCTCATCAATGCCGCCTTGCTGCTTGCAGCTCTGAAGATATTAGGATTCAAATTCATGGTGAAAACGATCTATGCCATCATCATGCTATCCGTATTCTTAGCTGTGGCGCAAGACTGGATGATTGGTGAAGATGGAAAGATGGTACAGGTGCTGGGAGAAGGACAGGATTTCATGTCACTCATCATCGGCTGTCTGTTTACAGGATTATCACTCGCCGTCGTCTTCCTGCATAATGGAAGTACGGGTGGAACGGATATCATCGCTGCCATCGTCAACAAATATCACAACATCTCGCTGGGACGAGTGCTCATCTTTGTGGATCTCCTCATCGTGGGCAGTTCCTTCTTCGTCTTCAATGCCAAACCAGATTTCACTACGATTGATGCAGTAAGAAAGGTAGTATTCGGTCTCTGTACGATGGTAATAGAGAACCTGGTGCTCGACTATGTGATGAATGCCAAGCGAGAGAGTGTGCAATTCATGATATTCAGCAAGAAATATCAGGAGATAGCCAACGCCATCGGTATGCAGATGGATCATGGTGTGACGATTCTTGATGGTCACGGCTGGTACACGGGTGATGAGATGAAAGTGCTCTGTATCTTGGCTAAAAAGAACGAGAGCGTCACCATCTTCCGTATCGTGAAAATCATCGACCCGAATGCCTTTGTCAGTCAGAGTGCCGTCATCGGTGTATATGGCGAGGGATTCGATGAAATGAAAGTGAAAATCAAAGATAAAGACATTAAGAAACTGAAGTAATGCTTAATAAGTGTTAAATGTTACTTGACTGGATAGATTTAAAATTATAAACAATAAAATGAAGATAGTATTTGCAACAAATAATCAGCATAAACTCCAAGAAATCCGTGATATTTTAGGCAGCGACTATGAGGTAGTATCCTTGAAGGAAATAGGATGCGATGTAGATATTCCTGAGACTGGTAACACATTGGAAGAGAATGCTTTACAAAAGGCACAATATATCTACGACCACTATCATATCAGTTGTTTTGCCGATGATACCGGCTTGGAAGTAGAAGCTCTTGATGGTGCTCCTGGTGTACATAGTGCCAGATATGCAGAAGGTACAGATCACGACAGCGAGGCAAATATGGCCAAGTTGTTGAGAGAACTGGATGGCAAGGAGAATCGTCAGGCCCGTTTCCGCACGGTTATCTGTTATATTGAGAAACAGGATGTATGCCCTTGTGGCTGTACCAGTATCAAGAAGGTACACCAGTTTGAAGGTATTGTAAATGGCCGAATCGCCACCGAGAAGCACGGCACAGAAGGTTTCGGTTACGATCCTATTTTCGTGCCAGAAGGCTACGACAAGAGTTTTGCAGAACTGGGCGAAGAAATCAAGAATGGTATCAGCCATAGAGCAAGAGCCGTGGCTAAATTGGCAGAGTATTTGAAAAAATAGAAATAGAGATGACACTCAATATGGCACTCAATTATGATTAGAACACTCAACACTTTACGATTTATTCTCATCTTGATGATTGTGATTTCACACTCGGCACTTCCCATGTCTCAAGAATTACATGATTACTTGGGTGAATGTCCTGTAGCAATATTCTTTGTTATTAGTGGTTTCGTATTGTCATTGAGCAAGGGAGAGAAATTAGAAAAGGAAGAACTAAGCAACAAGCAGTTCTTCCTTTCCCGCATATTCAAACTATATCCACTACATCTACTGATAGTAGCTTTCTTTATACCCTTAGATTGGCGGTTAGGATATTTAGGAACTTGGTGTCAAACCATATTCCATTGTTTATTGCTACAATGCTGGGTGCCATCTCGCGAATTCATGGCTGTTTTAAATGGATCTACATGGTTTCTTTCAGACATCATATTCTTTTATCTTATATTCAAATATTTATATCGTTTTATTATCAGAAATTCATGGAGAACCATTTTACCCATCTTAAGTATATACATGATAGGGTACATCTTATTATGCTTTAGCACAACCAAGGACTATTCTGCAGGATATATTTATTTTTACCCACCATTTAGACTGATAGATTTCTGCCTAGGAATATGCCTTTATAAATTCTATCAATCAACAAAAGGACAAAAACTATCCGAAAAAATCGCCAAAGATATGTCCTGTTGGCAAGCCTTTATAGCAGATACTATCATCGTACTTATGATAGCAACCATGTATGAATTAGCCATCCATAGCAATCCAAATTTTCGATGTGCAGCACTCTACTGGTTATCCTCAATCATTCTTGTCTTTTACGCAGTATCCATTGAAAACGGAAAAGGTTGGCTTTCATATTTACTTCACAACAAAATTCTTTTTTGGATGGGAAGTTGTAGTTTTGAAATCTATCTTTGGCACATGCTCTGTTTCCGTATCATACAAAGTATTGCGCTAAGAATATACGGAGAAGACATACCATATATTGGCATACAGTTCATGATATCCCTATCTTTCACTATTTTGATGGCATGGATAAGCAAGAAATACATAGTCATCCCTACATATAATAAACTCAAAAACATAGCCTGCAAATGAACCAACTCTCGATATTAATTCCCACTTATAATAATGTTTGTCTTGAGCTTGTAAAAACCTTGCAGGCGCAAGCTGCGTTATTGTCAGACTTCGAGTACGAGATACTGGTAGCAGATGATGGAAGTACAGATTTATCTACCATAACAGCCAATCGCAAAATCAATGAGACAGAGAACTGTCGCTATATCGAAAGAGAGAAAAACGTGGGAAGATCAGCTATCCGTAATTTTTTAGCAAAAGAAGCCAAGTATGAATGGTTACTGTTTATTGATAGTGACTTACATATAGCCAATACAGATTTCGTAAAAAAATACACTTCAGCAGAAGGAAAGATAATTGTTGGAGGATTGAAAATAGGAGGAAATCCGCAAACTTTGGTCAATAATCTAAGATACCAATATGAAAAAGCATGTGAAAAAGACCATGATTATCTCCATAGAATAAAGAATAGAGATAAGGAATTCCGTACTACCAACTTTCTCATATCCAAGACCGTCATTCAAGAATGCCCTTTTGATGAAAATTTCAAGTATTACGGATATGAGGATGTCTTGTTAGGCAAAAGTCTCTCTTCAAAAGGTTATCATATCAGCCACATAGACAATCCTATATTGCTGGACGAATATGAAACCAACTATCAGTTTATCAACAAGACAGAAGAAGCTTGCCGAACACTCTTTCAGTTCAGAAACGAACTGAAAGGTTACTCCAAAATACTTGATTATGCAAGAAAAATAAAAAAAATGCACCTTTATTCTGCCTGCCAAAAACTATATCCGCTGCTCAGCCTACCAATAAAAGCTAAGCTTACAGGCAATAAACCCAGCATTTTTTGGTTTAATATATATAAACTATTATATTATATACATTTAGATCAAAACATATAAACATAGCATTCATCAAATATGAACAAAAAGATATTGACAATCATCCTATTCCTGATAGTTCAGGTAGTAGCATTCCATTCTCAAGCAGCCATTGGAGACTGGAAAGCCTATATGGCTTATCATGATGTGCAGGAAATAGAACAAGCAGGAAATCTTGTATTTGTACAGGCTTCCAATGGTCTCTATGTCTATAACAAGAATGACCAGAGTATCCAAACATTCAGTAAAATAGATTATCTCAGCGATTGCAATATTTCTCATATCGCTTACAATAAGAGTACCAAGCGTCTTGTTATTATTTATTCTAATGGAAATATTGACCTCATGAACATCAATAATTATGAGGTTACTAATCTCTCTGATTATTACAATACTTTCATATCCGAAAACAAGACGGTCAATAACATTTACACATACGGCAACTATGCGTACCTTAGTACTGGATTTGGTATAGTAAAACTTAATGTTAGCAAAGCAGAAATTAGTGATACTTACAATCTTGGATTTAAAGTTGACTGGTGCGAAATTAATGGCAATAAGATTTATGCTTATAGTCAAACTAATGGTAAATACACGGCTTTACTTTCAGATAACTTATCGGATAAAAATAAGTGGAATAAGGAAGGAGGTTACAGCGCAAAGGTTGAAGAAGATAAGAGCGAACTGAAACAGTTAGTTAGCACGTTGAATCCTGGAGGACCAAAGTATAATTACTTTGGCTGCATGCGCTTTACTAATAATCAATTATATACATGCGGAGGTGGTTTCTCTTATATAGAATTTTCAAGACCAGGATGCGCACAGGTATTAAAAAATGATACCTGGCAAATCTACGAAGATAATTTAAGCACAAAAACTGGTTACAGCTATATAGATACAGATAATTTAGACATTGACCCATTAGATCCAAACCATGTATTCGTAAGTGGAAGAACTGGTATTTATGAATTCCAAGATGGAATTTTCTTAAAAAACTATACCAATGATAATACAAACAATGTATTGCAAACTGCCAGTACTGTAGGAAATAACAATAAAGATTATGTCATTGTCACCGCATTAAAATACGACAAGGATGGTAATCTTTGGGGATTTAACAGTATTAGTCCCTCTACTTCGTTATTTGCCTATACAAAAGACAAAGAATGGGTATCTCATCATAAATCTGAATTTATGTATTCTGAGAATAAGTCTCTTGAAAATGTAAACAATATCATAGAAGACAGCCGTCGTCTTCTTTGGTTTGGAAACAATCATTGGGATTTTCCATACCTATATTGTTATCAACCATCTACAGATGCTGCAAAATGTTACAAAAAATTCACGAATCAAGATGGAACAGAAGTATCTGTCGGTTACGTAAGAGCTATTGCAGAAGACAATAAAAACAATATTTGGGTTGGTACTTCAGCAGGTCCTTTAATGCTTGAAGTTTCGCAGATTACGCAAGATTCACCTGTTTTTACACAAGTAAAAGTACCTCGTAATGATGGAACTAACTATGCAGACTACTTGTTAAGTGGGGTTGATATTACATGTATAGCAATTGACAAAGCCAATAGAAAATGGTTTGGAACAAGCGGTAATGGTGTATATCTTATCAGTGATGACAACATACAACAGTTACAGCACTTTACTCGTTCCAATAGTCCCTTATTATCAGACGACATTGAATCCATTGCCATTAATACGGAAAGTGGAGAAGTCTATTTTGGTACAAACCTTGGTCTGTGTTCCTATCAAAGCGATGTAAATTCCATCAATGAAGAGATGAACAAAGATAATGTTTGGGCATATCCAAATCCTGTTAAACCTGATTATACAGGAGTTATAACCATAATAGGATTGTCGAATAAAGCAGACATTAAAATCGTCACCTCTAATGGAGTACTTGTCAATAAAGGCACAAGCAATGGTGGAATCTACCAATGGGATGGAAGAGACCTGAAAGGCAAGATGGTAACAAGTGGTATCTATATGGTAGAAACAGCAACCAGCGATGGAAGCAAAGGTACGGTTTGCAAAATAGCAATCATAAGATAATCATGCAGAGAAAAGTTTGGATAGATAATTTAAGAGGATTCTGTATGCTCGCTATTTTACTTGATCATACAGAAATATACTATACAGGAGAAAATGTTATTGACTACAATCTATATGTAGCCAATGTACTCATTGTATTCTTCATTTTGTCTGGATATCTCATGTATAAGGCTACTTTCAATATAAAGCATAAATTACATTCCATTTTTAGAACTCTTTTTATTCCATACATCATCTTTACCACAGCTATGTATATTCCTAAGAATATCATTCATAGTAACGGAATTGACTTTGTAGAAATGACAAAAAACATACTGATGGGGCAAGCTTCATGGTTTATTGCGGCCTTGATCATAGCAGAATTGATATTTTCAATAGGAATATGGATAAGCAAGAAAAAAAATATACCATTAGCAATAATGGGAGTCCTCGGTTTCGGACTATCTATTTACTTATCCTCTAAAAATCAGACTTATTTTTGGCAATTAGACAATGCACTACAAGCATTACTCTTCCTTTATATAGGATATTTTTACCATCAATATGAATCTATTATTAATACCATCAACAAGATGCCATATACATTATTATTATTTCTATTATTAATAGGTATAAAAATATATGAATACAACATTCAAATGGATATGTTGATATGGCATATTCATATCACTAATTATCCTATCTTTCTCATTGATAGCATGATCTTTAGTCTAATGGCTATACAATTATTCCAAGTTTTACCGCCCATCAAGTGGCTCAGTTGGATAGGAAGGCATTCCATTGTATATTATTTCCTTTGTGGAGGAATACCATTAATAACCAGTAAACTCTTACATTACATAGGATTAAACTATGGCGGGAATTATCTCTATATCTTGCTGGCTTTTTCTTGTGTTTGTGTAATAACTACTCTTATCACTTATTTCATTTATAAATATATACCATCAATTACTGGAAAATATGAATAGAATTATTAAATTAAGTCCATGGGCTTTATTGGCAATCATATCATTTATAGTGATATATGCTTGCTCATATTATGCACATACAAATTATCGGGCATTAGCTTTCGACCAAGATATATTTTATGTAATAGGTAGAAATTGGGCAGAAGGTAAACTCCCGTATGTAACAGCGTGGGATAGCAAAGGACCTTACATTTTTTTCTTCAATATGTTAGGCTACCTTATAACAAAGAGTGATATTGGAGTAGTTCTTTTGGAATCTATCAATTTCACATTAGTTTCATGGTGCAGCTACTTTTTCTTAGGCAAATATTGTTCTAAAAAAACATCATTTATATATACCTTGTTTTTCATCGCAAGCTATACAATCATAAATAGTGGTGGAAACCAGGTAGGAGACTGTAATCTATTACTCTCCGTCATTTCCATATTTTTGGTTTATAACTGGACCAGAAAATATCAAGACAGCATAATAGAACATCCATGGAAGTATGCTTTTATTTATGGTTTATTCTTTGCATCATGCCTACTTTCTCGCCTAACAAATGCCGTTGCCATATGCGCAAGCATTCTTGCTATAGTTAGCATATTAGTTTATCATAAAAAATGGAATAACTTAATAATAAATGGCATAGCCTTTATTGCAGGATGTTGTACTTTTGCACTTCCTTTTATTATTTATTTCAACATACATAACGCACTGTCAGACATGTGGTATGCTACATTTCTGTATAATATAGAGTATGCTATTCACTCTCAACCAAATGCAGTAACAGACACCCATTTTCCTCTCATATATTTTACCTTATACAACATATCCATTCTATCAGTATTATTATCAGGCATTATGGCTATCAACTGTAATGCAAGAAAAAAAATAACTTATATTTGGGGATTTATAGCAATCTGTACAATATGTTGGATTATTAAGAGCTATGCAAACGCGAATTATACTATTTCATTTTTACCTATTCAGTTTGTAGCTTTCATAGAGTTATCCACACTATATAAAATAGACAAAAAGAAACTATACCTTGTCGGTATATACATGATAAGTATAGTTATTATCATTGGAACTGGTAATTATATACGAACAACTATGTGCTACGAATCTGTTGCCAGAGATATGAAAAAAGATGCACAATATCAAATAGACATGATAAAAGACATTCCTAAAGAAGATTCCTTTATTTTCTATAATGGATTGCCATATATATATGCCACCCAAAATATACGTCCTTACTATCCATATTGGATATGCCAAGATTGGGCTATAGAAAACGGAGTATCCTTACGTTCCAAAGTAAGAGATTGTTATGCCAAAGGAGATGCTAAATGGATTATCGTTTTTGATTATGAGCACAGCTATATCAAAGACATTCTACTTGACAGATATTCTATTTCTAAAAAAGACAAAAAAAATAAACTTACATTATTCAGATTAAAATGAGTAATCTAAACAAACTTTTGAATAGCAATAAAATTCTAAAAACATGGTGTACTATTTATGCCATGTTTTTAGTCATAAATATAGGTATCTCCTTATTCAATAAGGAATATTTACATAGTTCTTGCTTTGCAGATTTGTTTATCAATTATCAAGGAGGTTTTGTACGACGAGGATTACTTGGTGATTTTTTACTATACTGCTATCATCAAAACATAGATCCATATACAATAGCCATCAGTTTATCTTTTATATCTTATGGAGTTATCACCATATATATGTTGTACCAATTCTATAAGAGACAATATAATATAGGACTTCTCTCTATCACATTTCTATTAGGTGGATTTGGCGCAAATGGTTTTGAGTATTACAGAAGAGACTTCATCATCATAGTCATTTTTTTGGCAGTAATGCTTCTTTGGAAGAAAATTAAGCTATGGAAATGGCTTATCATTGGTAATATTCTTTTTGCCTTGACCATCCTATGTTATGAACCATTTATTTTCTTCGGAATACCTTTTGCAGTATTACTCACTCACTTAAAATCCAAAAACTGGTTAAGATCCATCAGTTCTTGGATTCCATCATACATTACATTTTTTATGACATGTCTCTATTCTGGAGGACAACATGTCTATGATGCTATATGGATGTCAACTAAAGGCTTCTTAGAAGAACCCGGCGTTATGAGCTTTCTGTTGGATAAAAGTACAGATGTCATGCTTTTCCATTTACATATCAACTTTCTAAATGGAGCTTCCTCTACACCTTCTTTTTTAGTCAACATGATTGTAATCAGTTGTATGATTTACTTTTATGTCAATGCTACAGCCATATATAGTCAAGAAACAAAAGTTAGACATCAACGCTCATACCTATTACTTCTTTTAGTATTTAGTATGATCTGTCTGACACCTATGTTTACAGTACTTTCCATTGATTATGCACGCACATTTACCTATGCAGCCATCAGTTCTTATATCATTTTCTTTACTCTCAAAGAAGAAGAACTTCAATCAATATTCCCTACAAAAGCCTATTATATAAGTAATAAGATATTAAGCACTTGTGATAAATATATCAAACCCACCAAAGGAAAGATACTATTTATCATGATGTTCGTCGGATTATCCCAATGCACAGGTATGGGATTTATAGAGTCAGTAAAATCCGGACAAATCGGAACTATCCTACGAATTATCTACCATCATTTTCTCTAAGCTTGTTTAATCAAGTGTTTTACTTTCATTTTTAAACTCCAAGGAAGCATTTGGGCAAAAAACTGAATCATATCAAATATTCTAAAACTGATACTATTTCTTATACTCTTAAGCAAGGAAGTATTATTATATTGGAACTGCAGGAGAACTTGACAAAGTTCTCCTTTATCTTTCTTGTCATCCACATAAGTTTGTAATTGAACAGGAAGTTCATTTTGCCAGTTTTTTTTTCTGATAATGGCAATAATATGTCCATTATCCATCCTTTTCGTCTCTACTGAGGCAAAGCCATCCAACAACTCAGTCACATTGATATGATGATCTTTATTCCAAATATAGAGTTCTCCATTACGTTCATCCACATTATATTGATGGAATCCTTTATATTTCTCCATCTCGGCTTCATTTGGATGATGATTCAGATAAAGAATACCGCCCTCACGCAAAGAAATCAAAGACTCTATGATACCCTTGACAGGAGCTGACGAATGATCCAGCGCATTCTGTATGGTAATCAATGAAGCATCATGATTCTGAATAAACGCTGAAAGATATTCAGACATACCAAACTCTATCTGCGGTAATTGTTTTTTACTTTTCTTTAATATATGATTGAAATGAAAAGCAAGAGGATCAACATAATGTATGTCTAATGGAATAAGTTGACCATTTTTCTCTATTTTATCACCAATAGCATAACTCATTCCGCAACCCACATCATACACTTTAGGTTGCTCAAAATTCAAGAGAAAATCATTCGCATCAAAACCTTCTAATTCTATCTTTGAACCATAGTTAGCCCATCCCATCATTCCTCGAAATGTATGAGACCATCTATATACATTATTCCAAAATGCTATTTCGTATGATATTCCATCAAGCCACTTTCCTGAGATGACCGTTTGATTACTATTGATTTCCATTCTATCTTGCTTAAAAAGTTATTAGACTGCAAAGATAACTCTTTTTATTTTTTTACTTAAACAAAATTGAAAAAAAATATCTATATATCAATTATTATTTGTATTTTTGCATCTATGAAGTTGAGTATCATCATACCTGTTTATAAAACCCAAGATACTCTGGACAGATGTTTACAGAGTGTTTTACAGCAATCATTCACCGACTATGAGATTATTCTCGTAGATGATGAATCTCCTGATGACTGCCCCAAACTTTGTGATGAATATACACAGAAAGATGAAAAAATACAAGTTTTTCATAAGAAAAATGGTGGTTTGAGTGATGCTCGAAATTTTGGAATAAGACAAGCAAAAGGTGAATATATCACCTTTATTGATAGTGATGATGCCATTGCTCCCAACACGCTTCAACATATCATGGATGAATTGACAGCTTATCCACAGGTAGATATTCTCGAATATCCTATATTGGAAAGGGTTGGAAACAAACATAAGGAGCATCTGCTCACGTTCGCACCTAAAGTATATCAAAATCCTATTGATTATTGGCTTGCAGAACGCACATATTTACACACCTACGCTTGCAACAAAGTATTTAAACGTAATTTATTTGAAAAAGTTTTATTTCCCCAAGGAAAAACTTTTGAGGATGTTCTAACTATACCAAAGCTAATAGGAATAGTTCCCTTCCATAACAATGAATACGTAAAACCTGTTATTCGGATTACCGATAAAGGACAATACTTATATTATTGGAACAGTAACAGCATTACAGCTAAAGCAAAAAGCTACGATTTCCAGTGTTTATACGAAGGACATAATAGAACTTTGTTATATGTATTTGAAAAAATAGCAGACAACAAAGATCTAATTATCAAATACCAATATCCCATACAGGAGTTTATGGTTCAAATACTGAATATGCTCTTATATATCTACGAGTTATCAGGCAAATATGAAGATAATCCACCAGTTATCCACTATGTTGAAAAACTTGGTAAAGTGGTGAAAATCAAAGATTTAAAACTCAGATTATTAAACTTATTAGGTTATCATAACTTATGCAGACTCAACAGAATTATACACAGAATTTACAGGCACCGATAGTAAGTTTCATCGTTACGACTTACAATCTGCCCATCGATTATATCAAGGAATGTCTCGATAGTATCCTACAACTCTCCCTGAATCCTAAAGAGAGAGAAATTATTCTCATTGATGATGGTAGCGATATCTGTCCTTTGAATGATTTGGCGGAATATCTGTCAAATATCATCTACCTGCGCCAACCTAATCAGGGCGTAAGCGTAGCACGCAACTATGGTATGAAAATCGCTACTGGAAAATATATCCAGTTTATTGATGGTGATGATTATATCCGACAAGCAGCTTATGAGCACTGCCTGGATATCGTGAGATACCATCAGCCAGATATCGTCACATTCAATTATTGCAAAAATAATAAGAATATAGAGCCTTCATACGAATTACCGACACCTGTTACTGGTACAGATTTTCTTAACAATAACAACCTCCATGGTGCTGCTTGGTCGTATATTTTCCACCACAGTATCGTTGGAAGCCTGCAGTTTACTCCAGGTATCGTTTATGGAGAAGATGAGGAATTTACTCCTCAACTCTTCTTGCGCGCAGAAAGAATTTTCAAGACCAATACTGAGGCTTATTTCTATAGAGACAATAAAAATTCGGTAAGCCATCAATATAATAAGGAGAAAATTCAGATGCGCATGGATAATAGCCTGGAAGTTCTTTTGCATCTTCAACAACTGTTGGACAAGATACCTGTGGCTGAGCGTCAGGCACTAAACCGCCGTATAGCCCAACTCACAATGGACTATCTGTATAACAATATCCGTCTGAACCATTCTCTGATCAGTTTGAATAAATGTATCAAGCAGCTGAGATCACATGGACTGTATCCGCTTCCTGACAAGGATTATACCAAGAAATATACGATGTTCAGAAAAGCTATCAGTACCTATCTGGGAAGAATCGGCCTTTTACTTTTCATTAAGAAATAAACAAGTTTTCTACTTATCATAATAAAAGCGCCCATTTTTTTAATATTTTAGACTAAACTGACAGTTGATTGGAAAAATGAAAATTCTACTTTTAGGCGAATATAGCAATGTTCATGCCACGCTTGCTGAGGGACTGCGCAAGTTGGGGCATCAGGTCACCGTTTTGTCGAACGGTGACTTTTGGAAAAATTATCCACGAGATATCAATCTGGTAAGAAAGCCGGGAAAACTTGGCGGAATGCTCTATTTGGCTAAGTTATTAACAATTGTGCATAAACTACGTGGATATGACATTGTACAACTCATCAATCCGATGTTTTTAGAATTAAAAGCAGAGCGCATCTTCCCTATCTACCGCTATTTACGCCGACATAATAAAAAGATAATACTGGGGGGATTTGGCATGGATTATTATTGGGTAAATGTATGTTGTAAAGATAAACCTCTGAGATACAGCGATTTCAATATCGGTGATGAATTACGGACCAATGCTGATGCGCTGAAAGAAAGAAAAGACTGGCTTGGAACGGAAAAGGAACGTCTCAATAAGATGATAGCGGAAGATTGTGATGGAATCGTAACTGGACTCTATGAATACTGGGCGTGTTATCAACCAAGTTTTCCACAGAAAACCACATTTATCCCCTTTCCTATCCATACTTATCCACAATATTCCAACATTTCTGATGACATCCCTAAAAAGATAAAACTATTCATCGGTATCAGCAAAAGCAGAAGCGAATATAAAGGCACAGACATCATGCTCAAGGCTGCACAGGCCATTGCTCAGAAATATCCCGATCAGGTAGAACTTCGTGTGGCGGAAGGTGTACCATTTGCTGAATATGTAGAAATGATGAATGGCAGCGATGCTATCCTCGACCAGCTCTACAGTTATACTCCAAGTATGAATCCGCTGGAAGCCATGGCAAGGGGGATTATCTGCATCGGTGGTGGTGAGCCAGAAAATTACGAGATTATACACGAGGATCATTTACGCCCTATTATCAATGTGCTTCCCAACTACGAAAGCGTATATCAGGCACTGGAACATCTTGTATTGCATCCTGAACTCATTCCTTTGCTCAAGCGGCAAAGTATTGAATACATCAGCAAGCATCACGACTATATCAAGGTTGCTAAAAGATATGAGGATTTCTATCAGGAAAAGTCACCTTGGCGAACTAATTGACATAACAGAATATTGCCCAAATTATAGTCCTTAGTTTGGGCACTTGTTGCCCACCTCGTGAGCAACGGTTGCTCGTCTCATGTTCACCGGTTCCCCATCACGTGATCCCCGAGGGACCGCTTGAAGAGCATAGCAGGATCTTCTGGAGGGGTGACTTTTCCAAATTTCAGTAGACACTTTTTTACTTTATAAACTAAAAAGGTAGGCACTATCAATTTCATAAAACTGAAATAGAAGACACTCTGACTTTTCCTGACTATTAATTGGAACGAAGTAAGAAAATATAATATTTCCCTTATAAAGGAAAGATTTTATACAAAACTTTCCTTTATAGAGGAAACTTTTTGGTATTTTCTTTCCCCTTATAAAGGAAATTTTGTATATTTGCACCCATATTTCAGTAAAAAACTATAATATGGATAAAAATATAGCTAAGAAATTGATATTAGAGAACCAACAAATGGTAAAAGAATTGAGTTTCATTAGACGCAATGTCGAATTTGAACCTCATTCATGCTACGTATTGGTAGGTCTTCGCCGGGCTGGCAAGTCATATATGCTATACCAACGCATACATGAACTATTACAGCAAGGCCATTCCATTGAAGAAATTCTCTACTTCAACTTTGAAGATGACCGTTTAGCAGACATCCAACTCAGCGACCTCGACCTCATCAAACAAGCATACGAAGAATTATTTGCCCATAAGCCAATCTTCATGCTTGACGAGATTCAATTAGTGGATGGTTGGGAAAAGTTTGCACGCCGACTTGCAGACAATAAATACCTTGTTTATATTACAGGAAGCAATGCTAAGATGTTGAGCAAAGAAATTTCCACAACTCTTGGCGGACGTTATATAGTTCAAAATGTATTTCCCTTTTCCTTCATGGAATTTCTCCAATCCAAGAACATCCAATTAGAAAAGCAGTGGGAATACCTTGACAACGCTCCTATCAAACGAACTTTCAATGAATATTTCCACTTTGGAGGATTACCAGAGTTAGTCATCCGAGAAGAATCATTCAAGCGTCAATGGTTAGGCAATCTATACAATAAGATATATTTTGGCGACTTAATCAGTAGATACAATATACGTAACACTGCAGGATTAAAAGTATTAGTCAGGAAATTAGCTGAGAGCATCAAACAGCCACAAAGCTATAATCGTCTTGCAAATATCGTATCTACAGTAGCAGGAAAGGTCAAGCAAGAAACTATCGTAGATTACCTTGAATACATCAAGGAAACTTGCATGATTTTTTCTATAGAAAACATTGAAGCAAAATTGCAAGACAAGATTTCTAACAAGAAATACTATTTCATCGATAATGGAATTCTGAACCTCTTCCTGCTTGATCCAGAAACATCCCTGTTGGAAAATATGGTTGCCATTTATCTCTATGAGACGTATGGTGAAGACCTATATTATTACAATGCCAATATAGAAGTTGACTTTTGTCTATTTGAGCATGGTAAAGCCATCCAAGTATCCTATAGCATACAGGATGATAAGACTTATGAGCGAGAAACAAAAGCCCTCCTGGCTTACGCCAAACGCTTTGATTGCAAGGAGTTATTTATCATCACGATGGATGAAGAAAAAGAGATTAACCTCAATGGCAATATCATCCAAATTATACCACTTTGGAAAATGCTATTGAAAGGGATATAAATAGTTGAAGGGCTGCAAAGAGCCCTTCAACTATAATTTCTTTTTCATACAAAACATATTTATGATAAAATTATTTCCTTTTCATTTTTTTCGTAATAGATTAAAGTATTAGAGAACCTACCAAATCATAGAATCTCTAATAATGTCTTCTTTACTTGAAGTTGATATTACGCATCTCTATATAGTATTTATCCTCAAAAGGAATCTTGATATAGCTGAAGCCTGTAACATTAGCAGGAACATTCTGTATCGTAAAGGTTGCTTTGACAGGAATCTCAGGTTGAAGAGTTCGTGCTGCCAATTTCACTTCAGGAGTATAAGAATTTCCTTCCGCATCATAAGCTATATGGTTTCCGTATTCTATGTTTAGCCCTTTAGCTGAACTTGATAGATTTTTAAAAGCCATATTAACTGTTACGGTATTGCCCATACGAGTACAATTATTGTATTGAACATACAATGTAGGAAGCGAACAGTAAATGTTGCTAAGATTCGTATTCTGTGCAAAAGTAACAGGAAGATTTCTCACTTCCAATCTGAGCGACTTATTAATATCTGAAGAACCTTGACCATGCTCATCATGGCACGTAAACTTCAAAGACTGGATTGAAGTGTATTTCTTGTCATAATCCTTAACCAACACATAGGCCTTTACAGGAATACCTACAGGCAGACTCTTCACGAAATCAGCATTTTCACCATTAATAAAACCCTCTATCTCGTGATTTTTTCCGTCTGGACTATAAGCTACACGATAGCTTTCCATGTGTGGACCAGTAGAACCAATTCCAAGCTTCACATCAGAAGAAGTATTGTTAGTCAACAACAATCTTACGACAACATCGTCTCCCCAATGCTCACAGCCTGTTACCTTCAAGTCAACTCCATAAACCGTAAAGTTAGCACCTATACCCGTTTTGTTACCAAGAGAATTATTAGATGAAGAACTAGATAAACTATTAGAGCTGCTATTCGTTGAACTATTACTTGTGTCAGTTGTCAACACTTTCTCAGCTACCTTTCCTAATGTTTTCCAAAAGCCCTGAGCAGCAACATCTTGAACACACACAAGAGCCAAAACCATAGTTATGGCTACCACATTTTTCTTATTCATATTTTATTTTTTTATTGATTAAACAATTTAAAATAGAGGCAGGTTTACTTCTTCTCCAGCATACCCATAGGAACATAAGCCTTAAAGATGGTACCGTCCCATTTACTACTTTTGCAAAGTCAAGCACATGGACTCCATATTTCTGTTTTTAAAATCGCCCTTGCCACCAAGTGCAAGATTTTCCTTCTCCTCATTTTGCTCTGCATTCTGAACCACTCTATCAGCAAAAAGGGTATCTGCCACTTGCACACTGTCATTTGTAGCCAGTCCATCCACCTTATTACCAGTTTCCTTGCAAGCTACAACTGACATGGATGCAACAAAAATTATCAAACAATATAACTTTCTCATAATTACAAATTATTAATTTAAACTATTACCGTACTACGATTTTCTTTCCTAAGACAATATACAAACCTGAGGCAATTGGAACTTTCTGCTCACCAGCATCCACCAAAACCTCTTTCATCTTTTGACCACCAAAATTATAAATGGCCATTTTTCTTTCTCGATCAGAAATAATTTTCAAACATCCTTTTCCTCCTAACACTTGAAAGTTTTCACTATGTGGCATCGAAATCATCGTAGAAGTTCCACCTACATACACAGGCAATTCATTACCAGACATACGATAAGCTAAAGAACTCCCCACAACATAAAGCTTATATTTCTCAACATCAGAACTTAATTTAACCCCTGCCACAGAACTAATGGTGATAGCTCCTATTATAAAACGACTGCCAACTTCATCAGGACTAACCTCTACTGTACAATTTTCTGTAGAATTAGCCTCCATCCATATTGTCTTTTCTACCTGTTTGCAACGATTATTTGGCTTACCCGTCATTGACACAACATATTTAAAACGAGCCTTAGAACCCTTATTTTTGAGAACAAAGTTAAACACAGCCTTATTATCTTGTGCTAAAGGAGCCTTAACTAACTCTTTACCTTCAACATAGCAAGCATGCTCTACATCATAAACTCCCGGGGTCGCATTACTATAAGCATCTATTAAAACTATCGAAGGATTTTCATAAGCAACTGTTGGGATACATTTACCACATACAAGTTCTTCTCCTTCCTCATCTACCAACCAAAAATATACATTTTCAGAATTTGTCCTCAATTTAAACGCTCTCGTAATATCTCCTAACGCTGGCACAGACAGATTAAAATGTTCCTTTGGTGAATCAGGTTTTACATCGTTATCACTAACATACATATCAATCTTACCCATGTATTCCTCAAACATTTTGTTATGAAGTGAGAATTGAAAAACATTCTCATCCCCTTGAATAACTTCATCATTGGCAACAATATCTGCTGTCAAATCAAGACATTTCGAAACTCGAATATTCTGCTCTGTGGCTTTTACGTAAACTACTCCTTTACGCCACAAATCACTCATATGAAACACACCTTCATTCCATTTTCGACCATCATAACTATAAAAAACTGACAATTTTGAAACGCCAACAGGGAAAGCATACTCAAATGGAAGTTCAAAATCCCATCCAGAATAGCCAGAAGGCTTTCTTTTATTCAAATGAAGTTTCTTTTTATCCGAAACAATTATAACATTTCCATCACCTTGAGTAACTCCGACTGCCACATATCCATCAAACTCTTTGTCTGACAAGTTACCGAATTCAAATGTCATCGTACCTTTGAAATTATCAGAACAACTCGTGCGAGTATCTTTTTGCCAAGTTACTTTTGATGTTATCATTAAATTAATATGAGAAGTTGCATGTTCAAAAAGAGGACTATCTTTTACACCATTGTCAGGAGCTATTCCAATCAATATTTCTAAATTTTTTGTATAACCATCTTTTGAAGATACAGAGGCTGCGCCTTCATAATCTGGGTTTAAGACCATCAGGTCAAAATAGCCGTTACGAAAACCATTCCATCCCCAATTTATATGATACAAACCAGATTCATCGACACCATCACAGACAAATTCATGCCCACCTGTTGAATCGATTCCACTAAAAATAATAGGACGTTCTGCTTGTAATTCTCTATTAATAAGCTCTACCCATTGAGATAATGCTACTTCACTACGATATACTTTATTCAGTAAGTCTGCATCATAACCAAAAAACTTAGCCAACTGGGATGGTTCTAAATTACCACCTGACAAAGGACCATATTGAACCTGAATAGCTGCCCCACAATGAAATAATAATTTTGCCACTGCATCTGCATTTGTATCCGTATAAGACACGTTATAATAAGTAGGCAGAATGTTAGCCCAATCATAAGTCTCTCCTTTTGATATAGAAGAAGTCATCTGACCCTTTCTGTAATCATAGCCAGGAATATCTGCCTGAAGTGTTTTTGGATACCTATAATACGCCATCACTTGCGCCATTGCCACAGGAACACATCCAGTAACAGCATGTAAAGAACCTCCATCATAAAGGGGGCACATCTTATTATAAGGATTATCCTGACCAAAAGCTATGTTTCCTAAAAGTGGTTCCACCTTTATCACATTCAAACTTGAACGAATATTTTTTTCTAACTCCAAATTACGAATAGTCGTTTCATCATTCCCTAACACTTTATCTACAGTCGCTTGGTATGATTTCATAAAATACGTGAGGCCATCAGGAAGTTCATTTTCATTAAAAGTTCCCTCATCAGAATATCCTATAATTTCAGGAAATCTGTCATCTCCAGAAACGATAACAAATCCTTTGTCTTCACTATTGGCAAAAACATAATAACTAACCGTCTGTGAATTTGTCTCGCCCCCAAAACTCTTAGCCTTGCAGGCTGGTGAACGATCTTCATCAATTTGTATTCCCAACTTAGCCGCTTGCTTTTCCGCAATCGCCTTTGCTTGTGAAAAACTTCTTGGTCCAGCCAAGATACCCACACACGTAAAGACAGCCAAGAATATTCCCAATACCCTTCGCCAAGATTTCATACGAAAATTCATCATAAATACAAACATTTCATCTACAAACACAATCCTTAATTATAACTAAGAATGATACACTTAATCTGCTCATTTGCAGATACATCATTTGGCCGAACAGGAATCATATCCTCATATGAGCCTTCAATACCTTTCAACTCCTCAAACTTGGCTGCACGAAAAGTAGCACTCGTCGTATTCACCTGTACACTATTGCCAAAATGGAGCACAGGATTTTCTTGTTCACCCGTCCAAGAAGCATAACACTCTTTTTGAGAAACCTTAACCGCATCAACCAGCTTCATACTATTTCTCAAAATGTTATCATTACCTAACTTCACAGAGATTTCATCCGAAAAAATACTAATTGTACCGATTTGATTACTGCTAGAGAAACCTTTAACAACAGCAACCAAGTCATCTCCATTATACAATGAAAAATTCTTCAATCCCATTTCTTTGTCTTCCTTCATTGTATAATGGGTATATAAGCCATCATATTCCTTAGGAATTTTAGACAGGTTCCCATTAAGTTTAATAGGTCCATATCCAGTCTCTGAGAAAATGACCTGAGACAGCTCTTCTTTACCATCAAGAAGGTTCTCATTCTCCTCTTTTTGCTCAGCATTACGAGCCACACTGTCTGCTGAAAGAGTATCTGACACTTGCACACTGTCATTTGCAACCTGCTCATTTGCTTTATTACCAGTTCCCTTACAAGAGAACAATACAGAGACAAAGGCTACTAAAGCCACTAATACAGTTGATTTGGTAAACTTTTTCATAAACGTAATTTTTAAAATGAATATTTGAGTCCACTTGAAAAAGTCAGAGCACTATCAATCTGATAGTTAAACAGCAAAAAGATGCCTAAAATGGGGTCTTTTGTGCTATATATTTCATACAGAATAGTTCTTCTTATGCTTTTAAGTTTTAAACTGTAAGCATTTTGAGGTATCCCTCTGTTTTGATGGCACTTTTTCAAGGTGACTCATATTTTATTAGTAAACGAATTGCAGATCCAAACTTATCTAGAGACAGGCTACTTCTCCTTCAACTTCACTTTAGGAACATAAGTTGTAAACTTTCTTTGGAAACATAATCGGGGGGCACCCCATTTCGTACACTATGGGGAGACATAATATCTTTCAGTACATTACTAGACGGAGAAAATTCTCCTAGGTTTTGTCCTTTACACAAAGAGACTGGCTTATTATTCAGCATGCAACAACTCATGTTGTAAGATATAATACATCCATTGGCATGGAATACATTTGCAAATGTATAATAAATTATCGAAACCTCAAAACTTTTTAGAGAATATTTTCAAAAAATCTTTCTTTTCCTTTCTTTATCTAGAAAAAAGTGCTAACTTTGCAAACAGCTATATATAATAAGGAGAAGAAAATGGCAAACAGAAGATTACCTCTAGGCATCCAAGATTTTGAGGAACTGCGCAAGGGCAACTACCTTTACGCAGACAAGACCGATATGGTTTGGCAAATCGCCAACGGTGACAAGTACAACTTTCTGAGTCGTCCTAGACGATTCGGGAAATCACTGCTTACCTCCACTCTACAATGCTACTTTGAAGGAAAGAAAGAACTTTTCGAGGGACTAAAAATCATGGACATAGAAAAGGAATGGGTGAAAAGACCTGTTATCCATTTCAGCATGAACTTGGGTGGATCTGATGCCAAGTCGCTGTCACATTATTTGGACGATGCCCTGTCTAAATACGAAACCATTTATGGAAAGATTTCAACAGAGGCAACCCTCTGTAATCGTCTAACAGGCATTGTCGAAAGAGCATACGAGCAGTCTGGAGTTCAGATAGCAGTCTTAGTCGATGAATACGATTCCCCCTTGCAACACACATACGACACACCCCAACATGAAGAATGCCGTGGAATCTACCGTGATTTATTCACAGGGTTAAAAGACTACGGATATTGTATCAAATGTGTGTTTGTCACAGGCATCACCAAGTTCACACAAATTAGTTTGTTCAGTGTACTCAACACATTGACCAACATTAGTTTTTATAACGAATATGCTAGCATCTGCGGTCTTACCACCGAAGAAATCAAGCACTATTTTATGCCCGAACTTGAAAGACTGGCAGCAAGACGTTCTTGGAGTTTAGAGCAGACCATCGCAGAACTGCAAAAGAAATATGACGGTTATCACTTTGCCGAAAACCTCATTGGAGTCCACAATCCTTTTAGTGTTCTGAGTGCCCTCAGTGAAGGGAAATTGAAATCCTATTGGATGTCAACGGGTGCCAACGCCATGCTGACGAAGGTATTGAAAGACTTTGCCAACAATGTGGTTAAACTGGATAATTCTCTCATAGACATGGACAATTTGGAAACTTCCGACGTGAGCACACAGAATCCAAAGCTATTCTTGTATCAAGCAGGTTACCTCACGCTCAAAGGATGTAGAGAAGACAGTTATATCTTAGGCTTCCCTAATGGTGAGGTGAAAAAGGCTCTGTTCGACATGGTGCTTCCTATTCTTCTGAAACAGAAGCCTGCGGACATGGACAATACGATACAAGAACTGAAAGAGCACATGAGCGAAGGAGAAGTTGGCCAAGCTATGACTTGTCTCAAACAACTCATTGCCAGTACTCCATACAGCACCCAGAAGAAAGAGCAATTTGTCTTCGAGGAACACTTCCGTTTCATCGTCAAGAATCTGTTCTACATTTGTGGCTTTACCGTGGAAGAAGAGAAACAAGTGGCTGGCGGTCGCATCGACCTTGTCATCCATACCTCTCGTATCATATATGTATTAGAGTTGAAGATGGCTGACAATGGTGGCACAAATGCAGCAACCCAACAAATAGAAGTTCGCCATTATGCCGACGCTTATACCGCAAGCCATAAGCAAACCATCGGTCTTGCCTTAGTATTTGGCAAAGACAACCGAGGCTTGATAGATTGGAGCGAAGTGGAATAAAAACAGTATTGCTGTGCCACGACACAAACAGCAGGACTTGCCGAGGGTATTGCAGAAACAAAGCTAGCAATAGCAAAACGATTCCTCTCCATGGGCTTATCAGCAGAGCAAACGGCACAAGGTGCAGGGCTTTCGATTGATGAAGTGGAGAAACTGGTGAATGAGAAATAGAAGTTTGCCAAATTACAAACAGACAAACTTCTTATATCGCAATATTATATTGCACAAATTCTCATCATTCTCCAAGCAAGAATGATGAGAATTTGCGTCTATGATTGCATTTTCCCTACAAATTGTCCTTCCAAGAACCTTTCTTTAGAATAGGACTCTTTGGCAAGAAACGCTTCGGAGAGAAGCGGTTTGGATTCTCAACGGAAGCCTTCACTGTGTAATTGATATTACCTAACGATTCCACAACCTTACCTTGCCCCTTTGCTTGCGAAGAAGACTGAGAGGTTGCCAAGTCAAATTCCACAAAGTCTTCATGAGAATATTTATAAGAAGGATTCGATAAAGTCATAACACGCTTATAAATTGCCTCACGAGAAGGAGCATTAAAAGGAGCATCATTATATCGCATCATACTATTTTCCGTAGGACGATAGCAACCTTTACCATATAAGAATGCACCTTCGTAACTTCCTATATTTTCAAGAGTATATCTACTATCGCTAAGATAATTATTCCATATACTCTGTGAACCTTGGTTACAATCCACATTTAAATGCCAATCCTTAGCATGACTTTCTGCAAGACTCACCTTGCGTTCGGTTGGAATCTCTACATTTTCATTACCAGACTCAATATATTCATCTGCCAAATGAGCAATACCATGCCCTCCAACCTCATGATTCAAAACTGTAGAAACGCCATCCATACAATAAGCAACAAAAGAGCCTTTATCATCATAGTATAAAGTTGTATAGCTACGCCCTACTGACGCTTCTACATTATATACAACAACTACCATTGCTTTGTCCGCATCCTCTCCAACAGCTCTCTGCGCATACTTAAAAGCAACTTCATCACTCTGGTTGATAGCATGTTTGGCATCAGAAAGAAACTCCGCATTTGGAGAAACAACTTTCACTGCTTTTACCGTAAAACGATTTCGTAAGGACTTATATGGTTCTACCTTGAAGAACTGCTCCATAGCCTCATTCATTTTCTGCTCATAAGCGCCACCTGCTCCCATAGCTTTGTCAACAAATCCTTCTCCCATAAGCACAATATCTATACCAGTACCTTCCGTAGCCTCTTGAAGAGTAACAACTTCTCCGTCTTTAGAATAATCAGAAGATGTATAATAAGCCTGACCTGTTATTTTTTCACCAAAATACTCTTCTAGAAATGGTATAATTTCCATATAATCACGCGTAAATGATTGGAATATTATCACTCCATCACTATCTATCGCATAAAGAGTTGGAGAACCTCCATAAAGACGAAATGCGTCTATTTTATTTTCATGTGTTTCTGAACAATTTTCCCAAAGAATACCTGCTTTTTCAATATACTTGAGATGAGTTTCTTCATCGACACAGGGTGTTGCCATTCCACAAAGGCTAGAAACTCCCAAAATATCCAATCCTTTGGAATGCAATTGATTATAAGCAGGAACTAATTTCTTAATTAAGGCTTGTGAAAATGGACACCAAGCTTCCCATTCTAAAATAATCGTTAGCTTACTTTTAGCTAAATCTTCATTCGAATGAATACCGCCATTAAAGTCAACTAGTTTAAAATCGGCCATAGGAATCTTTTTACTCGCCCAATAATCAAAATAAGCTTGCTCGGGATAGTTACGAGGGGCAGCTGCAAATCTTAACCAATAGTCACGAAAACGTTCGTGCTTTTCTGCCCATTCTGGAACTTGCCAATTATCAGAATACTCAGAGATAAGGAATTGCTGTGGATTACTTATATAATTCATCAAGTCCGACCAAGGATGTTCTGGAAGAGGTCCTTCCAAATCCGCTTCATTTCTTTCCAAACTGAAAGATGTTAATTTATTTAGACATGTTGGAATTTTACCTGATATCGCATTTCCATCTAGAAACAGCCCACTAAGATTTTTAAGTTTTTCAAATGCTGTTGCAGGAAGTTCTCCTTTTAAATTATTACTATATAGCATTAAATCTGTCACAGTATTCTTACCATTGACTTGACGAGTATATACTCCATGCCACTCAGACACAGGTTTGTCGCTACACCAATTCGTTTTATCTGCCCAATTATCGCCATCTAACGCTTGGTATATTTCCACAAGGGCATCACGTTCTTCTGCTTCAGAAATGGTATTATAAGTTTCAAAAATAATCAATGGCGAATCGTAGGTTTCTTCTGTAGCTCCATATTCAGAGTCCTTGTATTGAAGTCTGATATTTATTTTCCCATCAGTACTTACTTTCACTTTTAATTCACTTGCACATGGTAAAACTGTTCCATGAAAATATCCATTTTCACCAAACTCTACCATTTGCCTTTCTACTTGTGCCATACTTGATAAAATACAAGTAAAAAGTACAACTAATAAAGAATATACTCGTTTCATCGCTTCTGTATTTTTATGGCTTTACGATTATTTGCTTTTATTATATATACGCCAGCAGGTAGATTTGAAGTTATCAATTGCACCTTACCCTCTGCATCAGCCTTTTGAGAGTAAACAATCAAACCGCCCATAGACACTACCTCCACTTTCTCATTAGGTAGCATACCACTAAAGGCATAGCCGTTATCTAATGCTTCTATAAATATATCCTTTGTAGAAAGGATTTTTCCTATTTCAGCAGTTTTCTTCTCATCAACCTCAACACATTCGACATAATGCATGTCACTTATCTTTAATTTTATAGGGTCTAGATTATCAGCAGAAATAGACACCTCACCTGGTACTTCTAGGTCAAAAGTCAATTCATGTTTCAAGCTGATAAAAACACGTCCATCAACATGAAAGAAACATAAAGCCTTCACCTTTTCTTGAGCATATAGTGGCATCAAACTCACACATGACAAGAATAAACAAAATAAAAATCTAATCATAACTTGTAACTTTAAATATTTTAGAGTCCATGCACCAAGCACAAGGACTCCAAAAGTCAATTTTAATAATACACGATAGTTCTCGTTTCTACAGCAGGATCACTACCAGTAGCGCCATAGCCTGTACGTTTAGTCCAGTTGCCATGTTCGTCAATGGCTGAATACTCATAGTCCATGTTGGTCTCATAGTGTTCTCTTTCCTCTGCTCCCATCTCGGCAAATTCACCCTTTAGATGGCGATGAGTGAGGAGTCCTTTCTTGTCATACTTATAAGTATAGACATCATCTCCCTCACCAGAAGCAACCTCCATCTTCTTCAAACGCCCAGTCTCGGCATCAAAAGTCAAGATATGATTATCCGCACAACCCATTTCACCCCAAACATAGGATGCAATGCGACCATTCTTATCACGCCCATATCCTTCGAGAGAACTAATAGGTTTGCCATTGTACTTAATCCACTTACCCTGCTCGTCAAAGACAAGGTTATGAGTTGTTCCAAACTCATCCTTCCACTTGCAACTTTTCACATTACCATGCAAGTCAAAGGCTGCCAAATCCCCCTTGCCACCAAGAGTAAGGTCTTCATTCTCTTCCTTTTGCTCTTCACTCTGAGCTACACTATCAGCAGAAAGGGTATCTGCCACTTGCACACTGTCATTTGCAGCCTGTCCATCCACCTTGTTACCAGTTCCCTTACAAGAGAACAATACAGAACCACCAAAGGCTACAAAAGCCAAAAATACTGTTGATTTAATAAACTTATTCATAAAATAATCCGTAATTGGTTAATAGATATTCACACTATTGTTATACATTTTCGTATTTAGTTACAATACATTTGCAAATGTATTATAAAAAGTTGAAAGTTCCAAACTTTTTCTTAATTTTTTAAAGCTAAAATTTACATCAAGGCAAGCAATCATCTTCGATTTGCCCTTACAATCCTAACCTGAGCAACTTTTGAAGCTTCTTCAACCTCCTCCAAAAGTCGCTTCTCTTCACTTGCTGGTGCACCAACAGAAAGGAATCCACGATTAACTATTACAGTTTCCATTTCAGGTTTTCTAGTTGGATAACTCGTATATAACACATTACCATTGACATCACAAAACTCAACTTTTATAGGAACAGTCACATCCACTACAGGTACATTTATATTAACCGACCAGTAATGGTCTTTATATTCCACCCATCCTATGTATGCCTCTTTCCTTGCCAATCCTTCATCATTGATTGTATGAATATGCTTTGCCAACAATTGCTGTCTTACCTTTTCTATTTTTTCCGGCGTAACGATTTTATCCATTTCTTCCCCTCTTAAATTACTTGGATAAAATTCGTGCTGACAATTAAAGTGAATTTGCTGTGCATACATTTCTGGAATATCTCCAAAGATTCCTTCTTTTATAGGTGTCTCGGACTTAAAGCCATTCTTACTAGAGCTGTCATTAGCCTCCTCATCATCATTTGCTTTAGACTCTTCTACTAATTTAGTATATATATTATCAACGTATTCTTGCGCTTTGTCTTGATAACTATAAAGAGAGTCAGGATGAATCACCTCTATCCTCACTGCTTTATCCAAAGCCAACCAAGATGCTTTAACACCTAAAGGAGCGTTCTCTTTATCGACCGATGGATATACATCCCAAAGCAAAGACACGTTTTCTTCAGAATCATTAGAAACGATAACCATATTCTCCACAGCCACTATGTTTCCTTCTTTGTCATAATATGCCAAGTTACAACTCTCAGGAAATTCTTTGAACGGTATTTTCATTTCTATAGTAACCAATTGGTTCATGGAGGACATTTTTAAGAATTGTGCTTCTTCTGTTTTTTCCCCATCATATTTAGACACACTAATTTTCTTACTTTTCATTCTCTCCAATACATCAGACATTTTTTGCGGAGGAAACACTTTAGTAAATGTTGCTATTTTATCAGTGGTAACAGACATGCTGTCATAAACTTGAGAAAAACAACTTGGCAAATCACAATAAATGCCCTCATTGGTAAACTCCGTATCTTTAACACTACTTGTAGAACAAGCTGAGAACATGAACATATATGCTATAGCATACATACCCATAAAAAGTTTTTTTATTATTGATTTCATGATTTTTTACTTGAATAAGACTATCAAGGCAAAGGCGAATAGGATTACGCCTAAACGCCTAAGCATTTATTATTTTGTCACATCAACATCAAAGAATCTCACTTTATCATCAGTAAGAGGATAACTTTCAGAACGACAGGTTATTTCTCCACTCAACACAGAAGCAGAGGCATAGAAGCCTTCAACCTTACAAGTAATTGTAGCACTTTGACCAGCTTTCAAAGGTAATGTGACGTAATAGTTATAGTTATCACTACCATTTAGAGAGTATGCTGTATGATTATAGCTATTGCCTTGATTATCCTTAAATTGCCAAGAATTAAACGTAATGTCTGCTATATCTACCGAAGAAACATTTTTCACCTTGAAGGTAAAATAGCAGAAATTTGCATTATTCTCCTTTTTAAAAACACAACTTACGTCATCAAATTGCAGCCCATTGTCATTGGTTTGGAATCCATAAGAAAGGATACGGTTGTCTGTAACAGACAACTTGTTCAAGGCAACCTCTCCAGAAAAGTCCAATTCTGAAGCATTGGCAAGGAATGTAACATTCACTCGTTTGGAAGAATTGGTCTTATCATAGTCTGGCACTATGAAACTTCCAGTTATAGTCTCCTTTTTCTTAATAGCTACCGTCTTATAATAATTAGTGAATCCACCATTTACGGCAACATCCGCAGAACTATAATGATTACCGAGGTCATCATCAGCTTTTACCGTTTTAAGTTCTACGTTCTGCAAATCCTTACCACTGATATTCTTCAGAGTAAAGTCGATGCGAAGTTTACTACCAACACGCTCACAACTAGTTACTCTCATATCAAAGTAATCAGAAAACTCTGGCTCTTTGTCACCAGTTAGTTCGTCACAAGATGCAAAAGCCAATACAGCCAAAAGCATCAACATCAAATACTTGAATTGTTTCATACGTAAATAATTTACATCATTTTCCTCACTTGGCTCCACAGCGAAGAACTTAAAAATAAGATATTATAATTAAACGACAAGAGAGCCTTCCATACCAAAACACCCCTTGTATGGAACTGTCGTTTATACTTTTTGCAGCATCCCCATAATATTATTTTATTAAGACCATTAATAACTATATCGAATTAGGTTTTAAGGTTGCTTTATAACACTATCACAATTGAAAGGCAATAGTCATTTTACTATGATAGAAAAAGGCTGTCACCCTTCAATTTATTACTTTGAAGGATAATAAGTAATAGTCCTTGTCTCTACCCAAGAAGAACCGTTAATTCTCTTTGCAAGTCTCTTCGTCCAATTACCTTTAGCGTCCTTAGCTTGAACGGTATAAGTAACTTTTATGGTAGAAGTTTTTTCCGTATCATAATTCTCTATTTTAGAACTGGTAGAGTTAACGTAGCCATCTAAATCATAAGCAAATGTGGTCTCTATCAGCATACCACCATCCTCATAAGTATGCTTTGCCAATTTACCTTTGGCATTGTAAACAAAGGTATCTTCTCCACTACCTGGAGTATAATAGGCAGTATAAAGTTCTCCACTAGTAATGCGCCCTTTTGCATCCCTAGAACATTCTGAATAAAGAGCATTACCACCCATTTTAACAAAAGTACCTCCATTCCACTTTAAGCAACGTCCATTCTGAGCAAAAACAACCACCTCCTTGTTGTTATCTTTAGAAAATCCCTTATAGATACAACCAGCCTTATGATTTACCCAAGTACACTGCTTTACTTTCCCTTTCAAGTCAAAAGCTGTCAAATCACCTTGTGCCTTTACCAAACTTGGCATCATCATCAAGAAAAATGCCAACATTAAACGAACTATATTTTTCATTATTTCTTATGTTTTAAATGTCTTTACTTGAAGTTGATATTACGCATTTCGATATAGTATTTATCCTCAAAAGGAATCTTGATGTAGCTAAAGCCTGTAACATTAGCAGGAACATTCTGTATTGTAAAGGTTGCTTTTACAGGAATCTCTGGTTGAAGAGTTTGAGCTGCCAGTTTCACCTTAGGGGTATAAGAATTTCCTTCCGCATCATAAGCAATATGTTTTCCGTATTCAATGTTTAGACCTTTAGCTGAGCTTGATAGATTTTTAAAAGCCACATTAACCGTTACGGTATTTCCTACACGAGTGCAATTATTGTATTGAACATACAATGTAGGAAGCGAACAGTAAATGTTGCTAAAGTTCGTATTCTGTGCAAAAGTAACAGGAAGATTTCTCACTTCTAATTGTAGCGACTTGTTAATATCAGAAGAACCTTGACCTTTAGCATCGTGGCAGGTAAACTTCAAAGACTGGATTGAAGTATATTTCTTATCATAATTCTTTACCAACACATAGCCCTTGACAGGAATGCCTACAGGCAAACTCTTCACGTAACCAGCATCTTCCCCATTAATATAGCCCTCTATCTCATGATTTTTTCCATCAGGACTATAAGCAACACGATAGCTTTCCGTGTGTGGACCAGTAGAACCAATTCCAAGTTGCACATCAGAAGAAGTATTGTTGGTCAACAACAATCTTACGATAACGTCCTCTCCCCAATGTTCGCAACCAGTTACCTTCAAGTCAACTCCATAAGCAGTAAAGCTAGCACCTATCCCTGTCTTGTAACCAAGAGAATTACTAGATGAAGAACTAGATAGACTACTAGAGCTACTATTCGTTGAACTATTGTTTGTGTCAGTAGTCAACACTTTCTCAGCTACCTTTCCTAATGTTTTCCAAAAGCTTTGGGCAGCAACATCTTGAACATTCGCAAGAGCCAAAACCATAGTTAAGGCTACCATCATTTTCTTTTTCATATCTTACTTTTTGTTGATTAAGCAATTTAAAATACAGCAAGGTTTACTTCTTCTCCAGCATCCCCTTTGGAATATAAGCAGTAAAGATAGTCCCTACCCCATTTACGACAATGCCGATTCTTGACTGTCCTTTGATGCGGCATACAAAACCTTCTAGACCTGCGAACTTTCCATCCACAATCTTGACCACATCATTCATTTCAAAATCCATGTGGTCATCGGCAATGAATAGTTTGTTTTCATCATCGACATTCTGCCATTTGATAAAACTATCCATCTGATTTTGAGGTATGACCAAAGGCTTGATGCCTTTTCCGATTTTTACCCCCCCCCGAATTAATATGCGGTACATAATAATGGTGGAAGAAATCGAGTTCACCCTTGCCAATATACTTCTTCATCTCCTGCTCCGTACTTTTAACAAACAAGAAGTTAGGAATCAAGGAAACTTGACGGTGTATTCGCTTTCCCTTACACACAAAGCACTTCTCTTGCAAAGGCAAGAACACCTCTATACCTTTAGCCTCAAGAAAATCCTTGGCTTTCTTTTCCTGTCCATAAGCAGCTCTCATCAAAAACCAAACCGCCTCTTCCACATTTTCTGTAGAAGAGGCGGTTGAAGCTTTTATCGTTGATTTCGTATCTGTAGCTTGATTAACACTTGCCTTAGAAACATAGTCGGGGGACACCCCGTTTTGTACACCACAGGGAGACATAATGTCTTTCAATACATTACTAGACGGAGAAAATTCTCCTTGGTTTTGTCCTTTACACAAAGAGACAGATTTATTTTTACTCAGCATGAAACGATTCATGTTGTTAGATATAATACATCCACCGAAATGGAATACATTTGCAAATGTATAATAAAAAAACGAGACCTCCAAATTTTTTTTTGAAAATTACGCTAAAATCTGCTGAATAGCTTAGAATGAGCGATTTATGAGTGTTTCACCTCAATGGAGGTAATGATTTAGCAACGGTTCTAATTTCTGCAATCTGCATACGTTTGCTTACCTAACAACTCTTATTAACTGCAAAATTACAACAATAACACGAAACCGCAAGGGATTTTTGCAACTTTTTACAGTTAAATTTCTGTAATTATATAATGTGGCATAATCGTAATCACAGAAAAAGATGTATTTTTGTAGGCAAGAATCATATAAAAAC
>OIZP01000311.1_pt1 | contig 31707 bp, 31 predicted proteins | sample 1588531 | NCBI WGS metagenome assembly OIZP01 (sample SAMN03283283) | human gut metagenome | biome: human-associated habitat; material: feces | host: Homo sapiens | place: Peru | collected 2012
TGTACAGGGTAGGATTTTTCTTCGTGGTGAAGCCGGACAGATTCAGGCTGGTCAGGCTCCTGCACCCGGCGAACATGGCGCTCATGCTCTGAACCTTACCGGTGTCAAAGCTGCTCAGATCAATGGATGTCAGACCGGCGCAGCTGCCGAAGAGGTTTGCCATGGCAGTGACCTTAGAGGTATCAAAGTTGCGCAGATTCACGGTTTCCAGGCTCTTGCAGCTGTCAAACATGGCGCTCATATCCCGCAGCTCCGGGGTGCGGAAGCCGGACAAGTCCAGCTCTTCCAGATTCTGGCAGGAGGTGAACATATTTTTCATGCTCTCAACCTTAGAAGTGTCAAAACCGGACACATCCAGCTCATCCAAATCCTTGCAGTCGTAGAACATGGCGGTCATATCCACCACTTTGGAGGTGTCGAAGCCGTTCAGATCAATTTCCTCCAGCTTCTCGCAGCCCTGGAACATGTGATCCATGTACTTCACCCGACCGGTATCCACCACGCCGTTAAAGTTGATCTTCGCCAGGTTCCGCATTCCGGAGAACAGGTAGGAGGAATCCTCGTTCAGAGTGATCTGGCCGTCCGTAGCCACATACACATTTCCGTTTTCAATCCAGCCCATGACGCTCAGGTCGCCATTTGCCGAGAAATCCAGGACATTTCTGGGGGCGGTGCTGGTAGAGCTGAGGAAGGTAATGGTCTTCACGTCCTTGCGCTTGACGCTCAGCTGGTGCCAGAAGCCCATGTCCCCCCGCTGGGAGATTTTGGTGTCGGTCAGGTCTTCGGGCTTCAGCATAGTGCCCCCCAGAGAGTGGGCAGAGGTCTGCACTCCAAGCAGGGATAGGGTCAGGATCAGGCACAGCAGGGTAGCAATGATTCGTTTCATAGTCGTTGTCTCCTTTGTTTTTTGTTTTGTGAACTAAGAATACCACAGAATTTGGATGCCTTTTTTAAGGGTGTTCCCTTTGACAATGAAGGCAAAAGCCTCCATTATGTCTTTTCTCTCCCGATTAGTTGCCCTCCCGGACGTTGACGGTGTTGGAGCTGTCAAAATCATCACCATAGCCGTGAGCATAACTGGTCGCCCAAGTCAGCTTTTCTCCCGCCGGAGGTGTCAGCTGAACATCGAAAGTGCATCCGCTGATTCTGGCATAATTCTGAGTCGCCGCACAGTAAAACTGTGAAACATTTTTCCCTGTTGCGGTAATCGTACAGTCCGCAATAGCCGCAAAATTCCGGTTCGTTAGGCCGGTAAGCAATCCGCAGTCTTCCACATATAGTTCCACACGGCAGTCACGCAAACTGCCCTTGTCCTCGTTCTCGCTGACAAAACCGTACAGCGTCTGTACATCTTGGGCTCTTGTGACTGCACTGCAGTTTTCAATCGTGCCACCGTTTACACAAGCAATCGGTTGATATATCGACGCGCCGGTAATCTCAGAGTAAACCTCACAATCAGAAATCGTGCCGTAATTTGCCCATGTCAGCCCATTCACATAGGTACGATCCTGGATTTCCGGCATCTGCGTCGTGATTTCCACTGTAAGGTTCCGGACGACCGCATTTTCGCCAAGAGTAACAAAGAGGCCATTCGCTTCCATACCATTCAACTGCGGCTGGATTCCCCGAATGGAAAACCCCCGTCCATCCAGCGTTCCATTGAAGTTGTCAATCGGTTGGAAGCTGTCGTTTACCATAATTCCACTGGCCAGCACGAAATTTCCCGTAGGATTTTCCCGCAGAAGCTCCAAATCATTTGCGTCCCACAGCTCAATTGGGGAATTCTCAGCCGTCTTGGTTGGCTCCGGCGTTTGGATTTGCATTGGCTCTGTTTCTGGGTTCGGCTGCCATTCCGGTGTGGAGTTCTGCTCATACAGGCTCTCAAGCTGTCCGGCAATGTCATCCGCCAGGGAGTCTGCCATCGTATCCATGCCACAGCCGGTAAGCAGGAGGCAGGCCAGCACTGCCGCCGTTATTTTCTTTTTCATTCTTCGCCTTCTTTCCATTTTTGCCTATCCCAAACTGCGGACGGGGTAGCCGCCTGTACCTGAGGAAAGGTGAGAATACCGTTTTCATCCAGCATCAAGTAAGTATAGTGACCGACCCGCTCCGTCAAACTGCCGCCGGAGCAATCAATCGCTCTGGAACCCTGGATCTCCTGGTCAAGCTTATCCAGGCACTGCCCCGTAAAGGGATTGACCGCTTCCACATGAATGTAGCACGTGTATCCTTCTTCGCCAAAGCTATCGCCGGTGCCTCTGTCACTGCTCAGCACAACCACTACCGGTTGACCATCCACTTGATCGGCGCCAATAACCAGATCGCATCCCGCTGCCACAATACCAAGCGTGGGTCGTTGGGAAATCAGCGTCTGCAGTCCGGACTCCCCGTAGGTATACACGCTGTAAATGTAGACTGGTCCTTCAAAGCCATCATAGATTTCTTGCCCTTCCCATTGGAAGCCCGCCGCCTCATATGCTGTGATATTCACAAATGTTGCCAGTATCAGCTCCGGAATTCCATCTCCGTTCATATCCCGAATTTGTGCCAGCTCTGCAAGTGGTTCCCAGGGGCGCACCGTGGGATCTTCCCGATTTTCCGCTTTCAAACGCTCATAGGCCTGCCGGGCCTGTTCCGCCAGCTCCGCAGTGGATACCGTAGGTGTTGCCGTCTCCCCGTCAAACGCTGGGGCGGCCGGGGATTGCCCATCAGCATACATTCTCTCCACCTGACCGGCAATATCATTCGCCAATGAATCTGCCATGGTATCCACGCTGCATCCGGTGAGCAGGAAGCAGACCAGCAACGCCACCGCTATCCTCTTGTTCATCCTTTGTCCCCCTTCTATCCTTGTGCATCAACCGTCGTAGATTGGTGCGGCCGCCTGCGCTCTTGGAAAAGTGAGAATTCCGTTTTCATCCAGCGTCAGATAAGTATAGTGGCTGACCTTCTCCGACAGCTCACCATCAGAATGATAGATCGTGTTTCCACCCATCAACCCCTGATCCAGTTCCTCCAAAAGCTGTCCCGTGAAGGGATTCACGGCTTCCACATGAATTTCTCCTTCATATCCCACATCGCCAAAGTTTGCACTGGTGGTTTCTCCCCGATACAGAGCAACCACCACCGGCTGTCCGTCCCGGCTGTCCGCGCCAATGACCAGGTCGTTTCCCCCGGCTATGACACACCGGGTGGGCCAATCCGAAATCAGGGTCTGTAAACCGGATTCTCCATAGGTGTACACACTGAAAACGCAGGCAGGCTCCTGGCTGACACTGCCATCATTGTCCTGAATATCCAGAATCTGATTGGTTACCAGGATCAGCTCCGGAATGCCGTTTCCGTCCAGGTCGGAAATCAACGCCTGTCCCATAGGTGTTCCCCAGTTTTGCATCTTCAAAGCCTCATATTCCCGCCGGGCCTGATCTGCCAAATCCACGGAGGATACCGTAGGCGCCAATGCTGAATCTCTGTCCGGTGTTGAGGCAGACGTTGTCTGCCTGCCGTCAACATACATACTCTCTACCTGTCCAGCGATTCCATCTGCCAAAATATCCGCCGTACTGTCAACCGTGCTACACCCAGTGAGAAGGAGGCAGCAAACCAATACCAATACCGCCATTCTCTTCATAAGCAGTCTCTCATTTCAAGAGTAATTTACTGCCGTTCGGGCAGGTCTCCTGCCACGCGGATATACTGAGAGGCTTCCTTCTGAAGTGCCAGTTCTGCCCGGGTCAACTGATGCCGTTTGACCACCGCCAGGCAGGAAGCGATCATCGCCAGCGGCGTAATCACTACATAAGCGCCCAAAGAAACCTCTCCTTGATAGTAATTGGTGGAAAGGCCAAAGGCCAGCAGCAGAAGCAGGGCAGGGATAGCCGTGCCAATCAGCCCGCACAGGGTCATTCGGAAGGGTCTCTGGCTCTCATATTGCTTGGACATGCTTCGCAGGCCAACCAGGGACAGGACAATCGAAGCCGCGCCGATAATTCCCGCAATAGCGACAAACATGTCAAAAGCACCGGTAGAAAGCTCGATCCAGGATTTTCCGGTGTATTCCAGCTGGGCAACCTCCGCGAAACCACCCGCCAGAAGGCCAATCAGATTAAAGCTGTGCGCGGTGTGATCCCGGTAGCTTGTGTAAACAATAATCGGAAAAAGCAGCGAGACCAGGCTGATGATCAAACCGCAGAACGCAAGGCGGATCCATATTTTATTTTTCTCAATGTTCATAAGAATTCCCCCATAAAAGTGCTTGTCCGATTACCCAATGGACTGGGCAATGCAGCTGAGTATGGTCTGATAGTCCACGTCCTGCAAGCCGTCTCCCGCCTTGGAAGGGTAGAAAATGCTGTTGTCCCACTGATTGGCAACCTTCGACCACCAGCCCGCATCCGGTGCAAATAGAATCAGCCGCTTGGAGTCGCGCTGAGGCATAAACCCAGGTGTACTTCCATCGCCCCACCAAGTAGTCAGCTCGTCAAAGCTCTTGGCCATTCCTTTTGGATAACGGGGGCTGTCCTTTCCGAAGCCCAGCGCATGAGGCGCCTCGTCTGTCCACAGGACGATGATATGCCGGTTCTTCGCCTTGCCGTCCACCGTCCAGGGGGAGCGGATGGCATAGGCCAGGGCCTCCAGCCCGTCCTCCGGGTCGTCTCCGCCGCCGACAGGGTACAGGCTCTTCACGCTGACCTCCAGCTTATGGGCATCCTGAGGCAGCACAAAAAAGTCAGAAATCATCATCGGCTCGTTGGGCCGCACCCCCTTTTTGCACTCATCGGCATAGGCGGCATAATCCCGGAAGCCCACCAGTCGTACCCGAAGCCGGCTGATCTGCTTTCCCTTTTTCTGCATATTTTCCTGAATGTCGTTGTACAGCCCCAGTGCCCGCGCTTTGACGATGTTCAGGATGTTGTCCATACTCTCCGTGCAGTCAATGCAGAACACCAAGTCTACGTTATAGTCCAGCTTATAATTGCTTCCCATTGTTCTTTCCTCCCCGTTTAGTCCAAGTCACTCGGGGGTGTAAATCCACCATGCTCTTCCGCCACCGGACGTGCGCAGTCGTCGCAGAGCGTCTTTCCCACAGGGATTTTCTTACCGCATTTGGCGCAGTAGGCAAACTCCGCGGTTCCATCCGGTTTTTTTCGTCCGCAGGCAGGGCAGAATGCGCTGTCCATAGGGTTCTTTTTCCCGCACTCACACACCCAGCTTTTTGCTTCCTTGGTCTCGGGGATCTCTGCGCCGCAGTTGCCGCAGAACTTTGCTCCGGCTTTCACTGCCGCACCGCAGCGGGGGCAGGTTCTCCCAATCCGGATTATGTCTTTCCAATCGGTCCAATCAAATCCCCATCCAGAAATGTAAACTGATCTTGCATCCAGAATCAGCAGAATTGCACCCACAATTGGCCAAAGCTGAATGTGGAACAAAGATGTGCTCTTAGATCCCGTAAAGCTCAAAAACAGCGGATCATTCAGTTCTTCTGCCGCATAATGATTTATAAAAACCGTTATCACAACACAAGCCACGCACAGGATTCCATAAGAAATCCCCATCCCCGTCCTTTTACAGGACTTGCCATTCAGTGTTCCGCGGATATGGCAGACCGCTACACCCGCACACACCAAGCAAAGAATCCACATCAGGATCCCAACAAACGGAAATAATTTAGGGAAATCACTTTCCCGAACAAAGGTCAGCACATACGCTGCCCGAACCGGGGAAAGGTAGGTAAATGCCGGTATCTGCCGACTGGAACCAAGTAGCTCCCGCAATGTAACAGCATAAGAGGAGCCCTTCAGTCCAATATGGATCCAGGGTAGCAGCATCGACACCAGGCAGTAACCCGCAGTCAATGTTGGGAACCATGCGGGAAGTGTCAATTTTTCCCCATTGCGCAATTGTTTTGCAATATCTGTCAGTGATTTTTTTCCATGAATATCTTCCATAGTCTTTCATCTCCTATTTCTTGTAAGGCTGCCTGTCGTTCTGAATGTATCAGTCTAAATCATTATCGCCTGCCTGTCTGAAGCCAGGCGATGTTTTCTTTTCCGCTTTTGGCTCAATATGGATTATCACCCCGCTCTTTTGAGCGGCGCAGGCATCACACAGTTCTTTTCCCCAGGGAATTTCCTCGCCACACTTCTTACAATAGCTGACCTTTGGTTTTGAAAACCTTGGATTTCCGCATTTTGTACAGAAACGGTTTTCTTCCTCGTTTTTACAACCGCAGGTGCAAACCCAGGTTTTGGGTAACGTTCTCCCACCCCGAGGAGTTCCACAGGCAGCACAGAATCCCGCCGTTTCAGGATTTCTTACGCCGCAGGTGCAGATCCAATCATGTTCAGGCACTACACGTTTCGGAGCCTTAAATTCTGCCACAGTGCTTCCAACCAGGCACAGGAAGATAACTACAGGCAGCAGAGAAACATGAAACGGCCGGATACTATGCCCTACCAGCGAGGCATATTCGATCAACCTCTCGCTGATAGCTTGGTTCATCACAAGGGCAAAGCCGCCGTAGGCCAGCAGCACCACACCATACAGCACCGCCTCCAGCCAGACTAAGCTTCGCTTATCCACCGCTACTGTGTAAATGCTGTAGATACCCACAACAACCAGTGCTGTTAGGAATAGCCAGCCGACTATGGTCAGAAAACTCAGAGAAGTATTCATTCCAGACAGGTTTTCCTTAACACTTCCTAGCCCAACAAAGTCCAGTACATCGGATACATCTCCTAGTCCTAAAAGGTTCAGGCCACTTTGTGCGTTCTTCACTACTGCGGTTGCATTCGACAGTAACTTTCCACCACACGCAAAGACACATGCCGTTTCCCACGGTGTCAACTGGCTGTCTTCAACAGAGCTGGATATTTCTATCAAGGCAGTCGCCATTTCTTTCACCTGTTTTACAATTTGAACACTGCCCAGATATGTGTCAATTTCACCTATTTCAGCTTCTGCCTGGCTGATGCTGTCACTAATTGACATTCCACTATCTTGTTCCACAATGGAGTTCAGATCAATGTCTCCCCGATCAGTCTTCACCCCGAAGCTAAGCCATGGTACCCAGATACTCAGAATGCACAGCGCAATCGCCCCAATGGCAAAGGCTTTCAGCCAAGGGCTTCTTCCGGTTTTCTCCGTTTTCATATTCTCTCCTCCGCTCATTTTTCGTAGTATCGGTAATAATCCCGGCTGTATCTGTTCCAGATCCGTCTGCGGCTTTCCGGATTTTCCGGGTCAATGCCGGACAGATAATGACCTTTCAGCTTTTGACACCGCTCCCCAAGATTTCTTTTCAGATTGGAGAAGGTTCCAAATCCCAGAACCGCACCCACCAGGGTAAAATCATCTCCTGCCACTTTTGTCAGCTCCTGACGTACCTTTTCCTCAAATTCTTCCAGGCTTCGGGCGTTCTCCAGCTGCTCCAGCAGCAAGCTCTCGAACTCCATGGGTGACGGAATATAGCCAAAGCAGCCATCGGTAGCCGCAAAGAGAATACAAGGCTTTCGGATCTCGACGCTCCTGCTATGCAGTGTAAAGACTTTGGAAGCTGAGATCACGTTGGTCATCACGCCATCGCCGGAAAGGTTCTCGAAAGCGTCCAGGTCATCCAGATCGTCAGACGTCAGCTGAGCTAGCCCATCCTCGTCCAGCAGGTACACCCGGGAATCGCCAGCCCAGTAGCACTCCGCAAAAACGCTCTCTGCTCCCACTACGCACCGAGCGATTGCCGCTGTGGTAGGGAATTCCTTGGAAATGGATCCTCGGATCTTACTTCCTTGACTTCCTGCATTTTCCTTGCAAACCGTCAGACTGCGTCCAATCGCAGCCTTCATTGCCTCGTTATTGCGCCCATGTTCCAGGAAATGGGGCTCGTCCTCAAACCAGTGGAGAACCGCCCCGGCCACCGCTCTGGCGCCCATGTAGGCTCCGGTCTTTTCCTGATAAACCGGATACTTCTTCGCGCCGGAGCCGCCGCAGCCGTCAAATGCGCCTACGAGGACACTGTCCTCGGAAATGCTGTAGCAATAGCTGTCCTCTCCGGCAGTAGGAATCTTCTCCTGGGCAATGTGGCAGATGCAGTCCAGTACTGAATAAATCCGCGGCGGCTGCTCCCCCTTTGTCCTTTCATTTTGTTTCATTCTCTTTCCGCTTTCTTTATCCTTTTGGTACCGTTATAAGGGCCTCGTGACTATAAACTGGCTTGCCACCTACCTGTGCATAGCAACGCATCTGCACGCCATCCAGGTTCTTACCCTCCAAAGCAGCGATTTGAATGGTTGCTTTCCCTTTTCCTGTTACCTCGAAAATAGAATTATTCGCTACGGGCACCCAGTCAGCATCAGCCGGCTTGTACTCCCACTGTATCTCCTCCGAAGAATTCGAAGAAAACTCTTCGGATTCTTCTACCGAAACAGTCACAGTCCCATTCTCCGCAAATGCAACTTGAAGATTTCCCAGGGACACGTCAGGGGGTAAGGTCTGAGTATCTTCCAATTTTTCCGTAAGCAGATTCATTTTTTCTTCCAATGCCTGAATGGCCGTTTCATTCTTCTGTAACGCCGCAGTCATCTCCTTTTTCAGAGTGCCCAAAGTGGACAGCTCCACGACACCCAGGATTGCTGTACAGACGATTCCCAGGATCACCACCAGCAGAAGTACCCGAGAACCTACGCCTTTTTTCTTGGTTTCTTTCCCGGCAGGGCCTTCATAAGCATAAGTCGACGTCTCTATCGGCTTTGCCACCGTCTGGGATACCGCCTGTACCGGCTTCTTTCCCAGAATATCCCAGAATCCGTTTCCCCCGGTTCTGGCCTCCTGGGGTTCTCCGCAATAGGGGCAGACACGGCTGGATGGGGCTACCTGTTTTCCGCAAAATTTGCAAAACATTTTACTGACCTCTTTTCTATAATCGGTTCCCGCAGGCGCAGCAGCTGCTTGCTCCTCCGTCGTTCAGGGTCTCGCAGTAGGGGCATAGCCTTTTCCCGTTTTTTTTCGCATAATGGCTGTCCAGGCTGTCCATTTTTACCGTCTTATCCAACTTCGGCTCGTGTTTCAGCTGGTGTACATCCCCTAGGGGGCCGTTAATTTTCAGTTCGGAGTGTTTTTCCTCTATTTTTGGCTTTTTCTGTGCATTTGAGACAATACAGGCAACCAGCAAACCCGTCAGCAGCACAGCCACCAGCACAATCTGTAACATATATCTTCCTCCTCCCCGGTCATTTCGACATGTTTATCTTCACCCGGGAGGTCTGCTGTCCCGGCTTCTCCGGAGTTGGCGGTACCTTCGGAGCTTCCTCTGCCAAAGCTTGCAGCACCTGTTGGGCATCAGGGCGTTTCTCCGGATCGGCCTGGATCATCTGCCGAATCTGATTTGCCAGCGTTCGGGGAAGTTTCTCACTGAGCGTAATCTGCGCTCCATCCAGCACCGCTTCAAACAGGTAGTTGTACCCCTCCGGGCAGCCGGGCAGTTCGCCGCACCAATACTGGTGAATCAGGATTCCCAGAGAAAAGATATCCGCCTTTGTAGTAACGGAAACCGGCTCCTCCATCATCCGCAGCCGGGTCTCCGGTGCCAGATAAACCTGATCTCCCGCAATTTCCTCCGGCACATCCGTTTCCAGAAAGCTGGCATCAAAATCGATGATTTTCCCGGTATAGAATCCATTTCCTGTTCTTTTCACCAAAATATTGTCCGGCTTTATATCCGAATGGACAATGGCTTTGCTGTGGAGCACCGAAAAGCTGTAAAGGATTGCCCGAATCAGCGTCATCTTTTTGTTCTCAGGCAAAGCGGCAATCTGAGAAGGGCTCAGATTTTCCGCTTTTACCTGCTCTGTCACCGCATAGTACTTGGAACTCTCCCGGAAAAAGTCCTGAACGACGACCACATTTCCTGTCCGACACTGTTGAACCGTCTGATAAAGCTTCGCCTTCCAGTCATAGAATTTCTCACATTCCGCCCGCTTCTTGGCAATCGTTTTCTCACTGAGTCCGCAATCATCTGCCGGATATTTGGGGGACAGAAACTCCTTGATAAAATACGCCCGGCCGTACTTCTCCCCAATTGCCCACCGGCAAAATCCGGCATTTTCCGACGAAAAAGGCTTCCGAATCTGATAACCGTTAATTGTGTCCATACCGGATCATCCAATGCTGTTGCGAATGGCATCCAATATTTCCTGATACTCAAATTCCTTCAGCCCGTTGCCAGCTTCGGAAGGATAGTGGATTGTCTGATCCCAGTTGTCGGAAATTCTCGTCCAGTAATCTTCCTCTGGTGCGTAAATCAAAAGCCGCTTGGAATTGAAATCCATCTGCTCCCACCAGGCAGTTAACTGCTCAAAGTCTGCCGCCATCTTCGTCGGATAATTGGGAGCCTTCTTTCCGAAGCCCAGGGCATGGGTGCCCGCATCCGTCCAAACCACAATGATGTGACGACGTTTATTCGTCCCGGCAACCGCCCACCTCGACTTGATGGCATAGCCCAGTGCCTCCAGGCCATCCTCCGGATCATCTCCGCCGCCGTCGGCCACAAGAGAATTCACCAGTGCGTTAAATTCCCCCTGCTTTTCCGGCATCGGATAGAAGTCCGTTGCCAGCATGGCATTATTTCCATCTGCCAGATAGTCCCGGAAGGCAATGACCTTGATCCGCAGATTGTCAACTTGCTTTCCCTTCTCCTGCATAGCCTTGTGCAAATCTCCATAGAAATTCAGGGCATTCCGCTTTACCGTGTCCAGAATTCCCGTCATGCTCCCGGTGGCATCAATGCACATAACGATGTCCACGTCGTACTTCAGACTGTAGTTGCTTCCCATAATTTCTTCTCTCCTTTTTGTTTTTGAATAATTGTGTTTTAGAAAATCTTCGGAATACTGTGTTCCAGTAAATGGCACCACCCTACTCAAGTGTACACATCAGGCCTGTCGGAACGAGCTGACTCTGCAAAATGAGCATCACTTCCCCATCCTGAAGATAGAAATTTGGGCTCTCCTTGCTATTTTGGGGTATGCTTATGCGGTTTCCATCCCGATAACCGACCGTATCAAAGAACGCCTGCGCCGCAGCGTACGCCTTCTGCCGGGCATCCGCTTCCGGGATTCCTAAGACCTGCCCCAAGGTGATCTCCATCCCCGTTTCTGTGTCGAAGGTAACGCCGGAATAGGCCGTCATCAGCTTTCTCCATGTACCATCCTCCCCGGGAAGATTTCTCCGGTTCTGTGTGAGAAAACTCACTACCCGCCAATTGTTGCTCGCAAGTGCGCAATAATAGTTTTGAATCGCATCGCCATAGGCTACCGGCCAGTCATTTTCAAAGTAAAATCGCTTTTCATAAATGGTTTTCAGTTTTTCCACCCTGGCATTGTCCAGAGCTTCGTTGATTTTCGCCGCATTTTTGAAGGAGCCGCTGAGGATGGCCTGGAAATAGGTGCTTTGATGATACTCCGGACCGGTAATTTCGATTTTATTCCCGGATGCGTCATAATTCTGGGCTTGCAGAAGCACCGTGGTCTTTCCCTCGTCCACCGCAAGCGAGCGCAGTCTCGCCGGGCTGTTTTCGTTTCTGACCAATGCAACACACTTGCTGACAGACCAGTCTCCTACCAGCTCGCTTACGATGGAGGCTACCTTGGGAATTTCCCCCGCAGCAGCAATAAATCCTTCTGCCTGGCAATAGCGAATTGTTCCGCTGTTGCAGCCGGCGATGCCCGCCGCCATGATAAATTTGCCCTGGCCGGAGATGTTCACATCCACCAGACAATTTTCAATTACGCCTTCGCTGTATCCGGCAATTCCGCCTATTGCGTTGTTGTCGTTTTCAACACTCGACGTGACCCGAGCTTCAAGGGTCAGGTTTCGGACGGCTCCTTCTGCCCCAATGGAAGCAAACAGACCCGTACACTGCCGGTCAGATTGGATTTTCAGACCGGTGATCTTGTAGCCTCTGCCATCCAGCGTTCCGGTAAAGCCGCCTTTGGCACTCCACCGGGAATAAGCAAAGCTTCCTTCTCCGATTGGACGCAGGGCAGGGGCATCTGTAAGATCCAGATCCTGTACCAGCACATAATGGCCGCTCAAATCATTGCGAATGTTGTCCAAGTCCTCAAAACTGTTGATACGGATGTAGGATGGATCCACCGCCGCCGTTGATTGCTTGTTTTGCTTTAGCGTCGAATATTCCACTGTCACGGGGTACACCGTAGAAGCCTCTCCACAAGTAATGGTAATCTCCGCCGTGCCGTTCCCCTGCGCCTTTAATAAGCCATTCTCGTCTACTGTGACAACCGACGGATCGCTGCTCCGAAAATAGCGTTTTAACGGGACGTCCTCTGGGACAGTTCTGACGTATAGCAGATAGTTCTGACCTTGCTCTATCAGCGTTGGCACTTCTTCCTCCAGGTAGACCCGTTCGCACACGATCTGAGCTGCCGTTGCCTCTGGAGACGTTGTTTCCGATGCGGTAAGCTCTGTAACAGCCATTTCCTCTGGGGCAACTGTTTCTGTCCAAGTAACCGTTGGCATCGCTGCTTCTTTCAATCGGTTGGCTATCCGCAGGACGTTTATACACAGTGTTAACAGAAGCACGCCGCCCACACCGAAAGCCAGCAAAGCAAGCAGTGCCTTTTTATCTTCCAGTCTGGCTTTCAACTCTGTAATTTTTTGGGCAACGGTTGTCAGCCAGTCGCTCATGAACGGGCTGCTGTCCGATGCCTCACCCACGTTTTCCATATCCTCCGCGGATTCTTCCGGAGCTTTCTTTTGAACCAAGCCTCTCAGGTCTTCCGCCAGCTCCTGCACCGTATGGTACCGTTCTTCTGGGAAGAATGCGCAGGCCTTCAAAACGATCTCCGATAACTTCAAACTGCCATTAACGGGAGCTGGAATTTCTTCGCCGGAAAGGCGTCTGTCCTGTGCCTCCTGCCGCTGGATCCCGCTGGGAATCTTCCGATTCAGGGGCAAAAATGGCAATGTGCGTTCATTCATCATCCAGTACAGCACCATGCCCAGAGAATAGATATCCGCCGCGGCACCATAATGCTGCCGGTTGGCGACCTCTGGAGCCATGTAGCTATAGGTACCTGTCAGGGTTCCGGTTGCGGTCTTTTCCGAAACCTTCGCAATTCCAAAGTCTCCCAGCTTAAAGCGGCCGTCTTCCGTCACCAGAATATTTTCCGGCTTGATGTCCCGATGAATAATATTCCGTTCATGACATCCATCCAGAGCGCCGCACAGATTCAAACCCAGCCGGATAACCATTCGTTCATCATAACGTTCTCCCAGCCAATGCTTTAATGGGGTCAGCAGTTCCATACGAATGTAGATGTCCCAACCGATGCCGTCATCATGCTGAACTGTCTGCAAGTCCTGGCAGTGTACAATATACGGATTCTGGATCAGCTCCTGCATAAACGTGTACTCTTGTACCAGTTCCTGCATCTGTTCCCGGTAGTGCTCCGTGATGCTGGCACTGTCATAATTCTGGGTATACAGTTCCTTAATTTCCATCGGGTCTTGGGGAATGGTCAGCTTTTTCAGCGCCGCCCGTTCCACGGTACCATCCGGAAGAATGCGCTCAATTTCATACACACCGCCAAAGCTGCCTTCTCCTAGCAGCCTGACAACCATCCAACCGGGATATGTTACTCTTTCCGCTTCCTGTACCATGTCCGATTCCACCCACCGTTCTGTATTTTCGTCTATCAATGCTATTGGGTTATACACGCCTTCTCGGAAATCGTTACAGTCTTTTTATAAGATTATAAAAAATAAAACACTCCCGGTACCGGAATCCGGTATCAGGAGTGCAGATTTCCCTCTTTAGGAGCAATGACTTAGCGGAACAGGCTGCCATAAGCATAGCCAAGCTTATAGAAAAAGCCTTTTTTTCCGGGCTGGTCTTTGCCAGTAACCCCATCAAAAATGCCGTGGAAGAAGCATCTATTCCCGCCGCCAGCTACCGCATCCAATGCCGTGGCATCCAGTTCTCCGTCCTCCTGTACCTGACTGCGGCCATTCAGGAACTGCTCAGCCTCTTCAGCAGTCACTTCCACCCCTTCGTCCGCAAACTTCTTTACCAATTCCTCCGGCGTACCGGCTGCCTTCAGGCTGTTCAGGAAATCCTGATTCTCAAACAGTTCTTCCATCCGAGCCATGTTCTGATCGTTCATAAGTAATCTCCTTTTTGATGATTCATTTTCTTGCAGCGTTCGTATCCTATTGTTTGACCCCGTCGCTTGCTTGCAATGTTATATACACGCCTCTCGTTCATTTGTTACGGAATTCGAGCAAAAAATTCTTGCGCTTTTACGCAAACAATTCCTCCCAAGGACGGCCGTTATAGGTTTCGTCTCTGAGCATAAAGCCCTCATAATTGGTAACCCAGGAAAAGTCAAAATTCTCCAGGTCTAAAATCTGCACATTCCGGAACCCTGAAAACATGTAGCTCATATCCTCGACTTTTGATGTGGTGAAGCTTGTCAGTCTGAGCTTTATCATGTTCTCACAGTAGCTAAACATTCCCGACATATTTTTTACATTTTTCGTATTGAAGCTGCTCAGATCCAATCGTTCCAGGGTTTCGCAACCGTAAAACATGTCATACATGTTAACTACGTTCTCTGTATGAAAATTGTCTACGTTCAGTTCTGTCAACGCAGAACACCTGAGGAACATGCTGCTCATATCTGTAACGCTGCTTGTATCAAAGTTTCTTAAATCCAGCCTCTCTATTTTTCCGCAAAACCCAAACATGTCTGCCATATCTGTAACGCATGCCGTGTCAAATGCGCTGACATCAAGGCTCTCCAGTTTATTACAATCATAGAACATAGCGTGCATATTGGTAACCTTTGCTGTATCCCAGCCACTTACGTCCAAGCGCTTAAGCGACTCGCATGAGCGAAACAGCGCACGCATATTTGTCACATTGGAAGTGTCAAAGTTCTTGACCCCAAGCCATTTTAGCTTTCCGCAGCAGAAAAACATTGCGTCCATATCTGTAACCTGTGAAGTATCAAAACTGTCTACGCCCACATATTCCAGGCTTTCACATTCGCAGAACATACCGCCCATGGATGTAACCTTTGACGTGTTCAAGTTAAAATCCAAGCTAGTCAAATTTCCGCAATAGGCGAACATTTCGCTCATATCCGTCGTCTGTGAGGTGTCAAACCAAAGCCAGTTCTTTACCTGCTTCAAATTGGAATACTGGGAAAATAAGCCGTTGCAATTTTCCGGCGCCAGAACCCCGCCTTCCTCCGCAATGTACATTTTGTAATCGCCTTTGCTGCCCGTAACCCACCCCAGGACGCTTCTGTCCAGCGCCTCTGACAGATCCCAGGCATCACTGGGGGCGTTTTCCAAGGTTTCCTGGAATTCTATCGTCTGGATCTCGTCCCGGAATACATTTCGTCCAAAGACGGAGTAGCGTCCGTCACTGTTACTTGCCAAGAAATCTGGGTCTGCCTGTAGTCTGCCCTTGCTTTTCTGACTTTCCATAGGTACTGTGACCTCTGGTGCGTCAGCTAACAGTTTCGCTTTGTTTTTCTCTTTTTCCCCATTTCCAAGGAATGCACACAGGCAAACTGCTGCGACGAGAATCCACAGAAAGATCTTGCTTCTTACTTTTCTTCGCTTTCCGGGCGGTTTCTCGTCATCTTCTGTATGAAACTTTATCTTAATTCCCTGCCCATTCTTGGGGCGGAATTTTATCTTAAACCCCGTCCCATGCGGCTTTTCCCCGCTGCCGGACAGATTCGTTACGTCTGCTTGCTCCCAAACGGTTTCTTCATCCGCCTCGCTCGTTTGCCGTCGCTGCCCGCACTTCCGCAGCGCCTGCTCCAGTTCCGCAGCCGACGCATACCGATTCTCTGGCAGGAATGCGCAGGCTTTCATCACCACTTTTTTCAGCTCGGGACTTCCATTCACCGGCTCTGGAATATCCTCCCCATCAAATCGCCGATTTGCCGCCTCCTGCCGCTGCAAAGCGGTTGGAATTTCCGGCGGGAGAGGTAAAAACGGCAATGTACGGCAGTTCATCATCCAATACAGCACCATGCCCAGGGAATAGATATCCACTGATGCGCCATAATGCTGCCGGTTGGCAACCTCCGGTGCCATGTAGCTGTTGGTACCCGCCTTGGTACCGCTGCCGGTTTTTTCGGATACCTTGGCGATGCCGAAATCCGTCAGCTTATAGTCTTCATTCTCGGAAACCAGAATATTTTCCGGTTTAATGTCCCGATGAATGATACTTTTCTTCTGGCAGGCCTTCAATGCATTGCAGATATCCAGCCCAAGCCGGATAACCGTTTCTTCCTGATACTCTACTGGCAAAGCTTTTTTCAGTGGGCGCAGCAGCTCCATGCGGATGTACACCGTCCAGCCGATTCCGCCCTCCTGCTGGACGTACCGGATATCATGACAGGTTACCACGTTGCCGCAGCCGCTCAGCTCCTGCATCAGACTGTACTCTTTCACCAAATCGCTCATCTGATCCCGATAATGGGCAGTAATGCTCTCCGTGCTGAAGGACTGAGAAAGCATTTCCTCAATTTCTGCCTGATCCTGCGGCACAGACAGTTTCTTTAAGGCCGCCTTTTCTGTCCGTCCATCCGGCAGCGTCCGCCGGATCTCATACACGCCGCCAAAGCTGCCCTGTCCAATTTTCCGTACCACTTCCCAGCCAGGAAATGAAACGCCATCAAACTGTTCGCTCATGTAGATACCTCCCTTACTTGGCACGCTGCGGTTATTTTGAATTCCGGCTGACCGGCCGCTGTTCCGGCTGGCGTTCGTATTGCACAGCCGCCGCAACCTGATCCAATGCAGATTCATCCAACTCTATTTCGTCAGACACTTCCCGTATCATAGCCGACAATGTATCATCCGGATTTACCAGTTTCTGGAAATCTGCCGCTCTTTTTAACATCCGGTCAACATCAACCCGCATATTCTGCCTCCTTTGCCGCAATTATGGCGATGGCCGAATGGTTATCTCCTCGTAAACCGCAGCGGGCGTCAACCAGCGTTTTCATCCGCTCCAGCCACGCAGCCGCCGTATCCGTCGCATTCCAATTTAGCATTTCTGTCTCTGTGATCAGCTCCCAGAAGCCATCGGAGCACAGCAGAAACCGATCTCCAGGATAAGCCTTCAATTCATTCAGCTCCACCTGAACCTCCTGCTCCGCTCCCAAAGCCCGCAGCAACCGGTTGCGCCCTGGATATTCTCGCAGCTGTGCCTGGGTGATTTCCCCTGAAAAAACAGCCAGCTGCGCCACACTGTGATCGGTAGACTGAAATACAATTTGCCCGTTTCGGAATTGGTAAAGTCTGGTATCCCCAATGGTAGCTGCCAGTGTTTGCTTTCTATCTGACCAAAGTGCCGCAATGGTCGTCATCATCTGCTTTCCGTTTTCATGCATGTGAATAATACGCCTGTTTTCTTCTAAAACCGCATCGCAGAGAAAATCCTCGTCCACCGGAAACCGCAAAAGATCGGAAAGGTAAGAAACGGCATCCCTCGATGCAACTTCTCCATCGCCCATTCCGCCAAGCCCATCTGCCACAAGTGCCAGCAGCTTTTCCGGCGTTCCGCTCACGGACACCGCATCCTCATTGACAGTGCGTCCGCCGCGCTCTGAATAAAAAGCCACATCAAAGTTCATTTCCGTTCCTCCACAATTGCTTTTCCCTGCGATATACGTTACCTCAACGGTGCCTCCTGGATTCGGCAGATAATTGCCGTTATATTATCCCGTCCGCCGCCGTCCAGCGCAGCTTTTAGCAATGCCTGAGCGCACGCCTCTGCATTTGTCTGCTTAGACAGGATATCCGAAAGCATCAGGTTGTCCACCATATCCGTCAATCCGTCGCTGCACAGAAGGTAGATATCCCCTTTGCGCAGATCATCCTTGATGATATAAGGCTCCAGCTGAACCTCCTCCGGATTCATACCCAGGTGTTGGGTCAGCGGCGCCTTGCCGCCCGAAACCGATAGCCGGGTCGAAACATGATCCTTGGACAACTGGGCAAATATATGGTTGCGCAGGCGGTAAATTCTGCTGTCGCCAACATTGCAGGCATAAACATGGCTTCCGGAAAGATACAGCAGTGCCGCGGTAGTTCCCATGCGGTTGGTCAGCAGTTCCTGGCCTCTGCGGAAAACCGCACAGTTCAGTGCCTGTACCAGATCGTTCAGGTATTTCCCCCCGGTCTGATAAAACCGCTTTGGCTTTCCCAGCTGATTCTGCATTTCCGATGCCGCGGTAAAGGAAGCCTGTTCTCCGTAGCTCTCCCCGCCCATACCGTCGAACACGCCGAAGCAGATGTCCTCCTGCAGCACCCGCTCCAGCAAAAGCGGATCGTGGGTGCTCTTGTGCTCTTCCTCCAGGCAGATGCCATTGAAGAAGAAATTGTCTTCGTTATTGCCGCGCCTTCTGCCAATGTGGCTGAAGCAAGCGGCTTGGAGTATATAGCCCATAGCCTCACCTTGTTACACTTCGATATCAATCGCCGGAGAACTGCTTTCGACGATTCTCCGGCGATTATCATCCCAGTGAGCGGTTAAATATTGAAATTGCCTCACCACTCAAATTTCCAGTTCGGATATGACAGCGGCCGACCGTGTTTTCTGTCCCAGAGGTTGCGGATTACAACACCTGCCTGCATTCCACCTTTGAATGCTCCACAGACTGCGCCCCACAGGGTGACTGCGCCCCCAGCAACCGTGTCCAAATCCCCGGCAGACAGTTCACCTTCCGGCAGATCCGCCAGCTCACTGTTCAGGTCAAAGCCCTGTTCGGCGCACATTTTCTGCGCTTCCTCGGGAGTCTTTGCTTCATTCAGTTTGCTGATAAAATCTTTGTCCTGCATCAGTTCATCAAAAGTCTTTGCAGTTTCCATAGTATTGCTCCTCCATTTCATATGGCGTCTTCAGAATAGTGCTTAAATTACTCTCAGACGCTGTTATTAATTATCCATTCAATTTGCACTTATTCTCAATCTGGCTGACTAGCGGCAGAGCGTTTAAACACCTGTAGCCGCATCCAGTGCCCCACCCAGGAAGGATCCAACCTTAGAGCAACTGTTCGCATACGATCTACTCTTCTTTTTATCCCAGCCGGCAAGTCGGCCTCCAATGTATCCTGTTCCCCAGAAGACACCAGTGAGTGTTGTTCCCCAGAATCCGCCTCCACCTGCAACCTGATCAAGGGCCGCTTCCGGCAGCTCTTCATCGGCTACATTTGATTCAAAGAGTTCCTGAGCAATTTCCAGAGGCATTTCAACACCATATCTGCTGAACAACGCCACGAGTTCATCCGGCGTCTTCACGGATTGGTATTCATTTTGGAAAGATTCGTTGTGTGCCAATTCATCGAGTTTTTTGATATAGTCCATAAGTATGCCCCTTTCTTTTTATCTTTTGCCATCATGTAGATACAATTTACCAACTTCTACCGCCGCCACCGCCAGAGCCACGCGGACGACTGGGCCAATGTGGCCGTGGCCAACACTGCGGCCAGAGCGGCCTTGGGAACAGCCTGATCCAGCCTCCCGCGACACCATCCAGAGTATCTTCATCCAGTTCTCCCTCCGGCTGCGCAAAGGCATTCAGAAGTTCCTCCGGAGTGATCTGAATACCGTGCTGTGCCAGAAGCTCAGAGGCCTCCTCAGGAGAATTTGTCTTTTCCAGCTTATCCTGGAAATCAGGATCCATCAGCAGTTCGTTCAGCTTTTCTTCCATTCTCTTCAACCTCCTTTCCTAAGCCTATATGATAAAAGGACATGTCCATGCCTTTGGGTGCTTTAGCATCCAGCGTACAACCTGTACGCCTGCTCTAACTCCAAACCCAATAAGGCTGCCGCCAGACACGCCGTCCAGATCACCCTCATTCAGTTCCATATCGGCTTCCGTTGCTTCCTTCGCCTTCTGAAGATCCTCCGGGACAACCTGAATGTCGTAGCGGCTCAAAACCGCGGAGACATCCTCCAGCGTCTCCGCCGCATCCAGATCCGCCAAAAATGTCGGATCCTTCAATAGCTTTTCCAGCTTCTCTTCCATGATTGTTAACACCTCTTCGTAAATAATCTGGGCAGCGCTTTATTGATTCCGGCCGTTTCAATCATCACTCTTGCCTTGCGCTATTGTATACACGCCTTTCTTCCATGTGTTACAAGTTTTTTGATGGTTTTTCAATTATTTTTATTCACTTCACTTGGCTTTGCCTGAACGTACATAATTGCCGGGAACAGGCATAACGCCCGTTCCCGGCAAAAGCTGCTTTTATTGAGATTTCTGCTGATCTGTGCGAAGATTACCCATCACTTTTTATCGTCCTTCTTTTTGACCGCCGGATAGAAATTGATCAAATTGGACTGCTTTGCATAGTCCGTCTCCCGCTTACACAGCCGATAGGAGTATTTATCCTCGTACTCTACCCGTTTCAGGTTCTGGACCCCGGCGAAAGCAAGATGCCCGATATATTTCAGGCTCTTTGGGAAATAAATATCCTCCATCTTTTCACATCCGGAAAATGCCTGCCGCTCAATTCGCTCCACGCTGCTTCCCAGATGGAGGCTGCGCAGGCCGGTGCAGCCCTGAAACGCACCCTCGCCGATGATGTGACAATTCTCCGTGAAGGTCACATCCCGCAGTGATGTACAGTCCGCGAAAGCGTACTCATACACATCCCCGTCGATTTCCACCGCCCGCAGAGAATCACAGCCCACAAAGACATAGCTTCCCATATCCGTGACGGCATGGGGGATATTGGCACTCCAAAGGGAGGTGCAGCCCTGGAACGCATAGCTTCCAATGGTATTCAGAGATTCCGGGAAGGTGATCATGCCCAGCGCAGTGCATTTTGAAAAGGCACTGTCGCCAATAGATCTGAGTTCCGTACCGAAATTCACAGTCTGAATTCCCGTCAGGTCGCCGCAGGCAGCCTCCCCAATTTCCCTCACATTCAGTGTCAGTACCGTAACGTCCTTCAGCGCCTCCGTCAGAGATTTCTCTGTCTTCAGGCGGCTGGTGAGGACACCACCGCTGATCTCCAGCTCATTATTGGCGTACAGGATGTATTCTGAGCCATCGGAGAGCCTTCCTTGACTTTTCAGGCTCTTTTGAGATTCTCTTCTTTCCACTCTTTCGCTTTCCGGCCTGGTATACTCCAATTGCGGAAGGGCGTTCTCTTCCGGTTGACGTGTTTTCAATCCGCCGCATCCGGGAAGCAACGTAGCCGCAACCAAAAGCAGCGCAAGCAGTCTTCTTTTCATAGGTCATTCCCTCTTTGGCTTGTCATTTTTACAGCGTGATCAGCCGAACGGTATGGAAGCGATACTCGCCGCCTGCAATCCGCATCTCATCTCCATCTTCCAATTTCATTGGCTTTCCCGCCTCCAGCGTCTGTCCATTCAGCAGAACGCAGTTATCCTGCTTTGGCTCCAGCCAAGCACCGTTTGCGTCCTTCCAGAAGTCTGCGCAGCTGCGCCGGGGGCTGCACCCATCCAGAACGGTTGCATTTGGATCTTCCACAAGGAATTCCCGCCTGTCACCGGTACCCAGGATAGTTGCTTCTTTCCCCTTCAAATAGGCTACGCTGCCCTGCTTGCGCAGGCTTGCCGCCCGACCATCAAAGGCTGCCAGCAGCCAGGTTCCCGCCAGATTCAGCCAAGCGACATCCCCAATTTTTACCGTCTGTCCCGTCTTCATCATTTGTCCGTTCAGCCAGGTTCCATTCAAAGAATTACAGTCCCGGACGTAATGCTCCCCATCCAGAGTAAACAGCTCCACATGCCGTCGGCTCATGCGTCCGTTATCCGGGAATGGAATATCGCACTGATTCACTTTTCGTCCAATCAGTGTCGCCTGAGGCTTTCCTCGGAACGCCTGTCCTGTATGCAGCTCCACAATCAGGAGCTGCTCCTTTTCCAGAAATACAGGTTCATCCCGAATGGTTTCCTCGTCGTCGTTCTCTGTCAGGTTTTCCCCATGCTGGGTCGCCAGATATGCGCACCGTTCCAACTGTGCTGCCGCATCCTTGTAGTCTCCAAGCTGTTCCAACTTCTTCTGCGCCGCCTCATAGTTTCCGCATTCCATCTTCTGGAGTGCCTGCTGATAAAGTGCCTCCTGCTTCTGGAGTTCTTCCTGACGAATAGCCTCCAGCTTTTCCTTGCAGCGCAGCTGCAGCATATCGCAGTCTCGAAAAGGTACAAGTTGTGTGAGCAAGCGTTCGGCCTGGGTGAATTCCTCTGCCGAATCACCCTTCTCCAGCAGAGTTGCAGCCTTGTCATAGGCCTGTTCCTTTGCTTCGTCGCTGAAATCCAGGCAAATCTGCCGATAATGGAAGTGCTCATTCCCCATTCGGATTTCATTTCCATCTGCGAGTACCGCCGTCCCGCTCAGCCTCTCATCATTAACGTAGGTTCCGTTTTTAGAGCAGTCCACGATTTCGGCATTGCCGTCTTTTAGAAGGATATCCGCATGGTGTCGGCTGATTTTGCGGTCAGCAAAAAGACTCTGTCCCCAGGGATAATTTCTGCCCAGGTGAAGGCATTCCTCGCAAATTACTCGCTGCTCACCGGTAGCGTCTGCCTTCAAAATGTGCAGGACTCCGGCTTTGCGCAGTTCCTCCATTTCCTTCGCCGAAACTGGCAAATAAGTATCTGCGTCGGCTTGTACAGTCATTCCAACGGGAATTCGCGCTGTCTCGCCAGGTTTCAGAATTTTCTCTCCCAAAGTGACTTGACCTGCGCCCAGGTTTCCTAGCACGATCGCGTCATCCTGAACCTCCAGAACCGCCCCAGGCAGCTGCTGTCCCGGTGTCAAGATCACTTTGCCCCCACGAGAAAACAAGACTCTTCCGCTTTCTATACAGATTGCGTATAATTCCTCAGTCGCTTTTTCTTTCCGCTTTTGGAGCTCATTTTTTACTTCTCCCTGTATTTCTCCGCCTGTTTCCCTGGGTTGCAGTACCACCGGTGCCCCCTGACACTGCGTCATAACCGCAGTACCCGCTACCATGGATGCCCAGTTTTCATCCGGCTGTTCATATAGCCGCAAATATTGTGTTCCGGACAGCTGGAGCTTGATTCCGCCTATCAGCGGGAAGTCCTCCAGCAGCAGCGGAAGCATGGGCTTTTGATCCTCCACCTGATAAGTCATCTCATTTTTGCAATTGTGAGAACAGCAATAGTCCGGCGTAATCGCCGCCAGGAACAGCGTGCATTCCTCCAGCTTCTTTGCGATCGTCTCCGGCCACTCATCGCCAATACTGATCCCGTCGTCAAACCATATCCGATAGCCCAATTCCGTCAGCCGTTCGATCAACGGATATACCTGTGCACTATCCTTATGGCAGTAGCTGAAAAACACAAAGGGTTCCTGTCCTGAATAGGGAATTGCTCTGCATTTCATCGTTCTTCCTCCCTCAGCGGATATCGAACAGCGCCGCTGCACCCACGGAATCCAGGGCGGCTCTTGCCTGCTCCGACAGCATTTGCAGCACCATTTCTTTTCCCTTTTGATCCACAGATCGCTGCACAACCAGCATTGCCTGAATATGCGCATTGGATAGATAGGTAACCTTTTCCAAATTCAACACAATATCCATTTTCACGGAAGCCAGCGCGTTCAGTTCATCCAGGAGAACAAAGGCCGTATCATTCCGCAGTTTTCCGCCCAGCTCCACCAGAACACTGTCCTCGGACAGCGTCTCTTTCATCCAACACAGCGTTTCCCCGTTTTCCTTCAGGATAATCTGATCCTCTTTCATTTCCGTTGTGAAGCTCATCCGTTTTCCTCCGCAAGCTGTCGCTTTGCCATACTGTAAAACAATCCCTTCTGTGCCATCAGGCTCTCGAAGGTGCCCTCTTCCTGAATTTGTCCCTTGTTGAAAACCAAAATCCGATCACAGTTCTGGACGGTGCTGAGACGATGTGCAATCACCACCCGAGTCACATGCATTTCATCTAGGCTCTTGCACACCTTTGCCTGTGTCAGATTATCCAACGCACTGGTCGCCTCGTCAAAGTATAGAATCTGCGGTCTATTCATAATGGCTCTGGCAATGAGAATTCTCTGCTGCTGGCCGCCGGAAATGGTATTGCCAGACTCACTAAGCACCGTCTGAACCCCCATAGGCATCTGGTCAATGTCCTCCTTCAGTCCTACGGCCTCAATGACCTCATTGACTGCCTTCATGGTGGGTTTTGCACAGGTAATCGTAATGTTATCGTATATGCTTCCCGCAATCAGTCTGCCGTCCTGGAGAACAACGCCAAGATTCCGACGCAGGGAGTGGGCATCCAAAGCAGAAATATTCTTCCCGTCATACCGGATTTTCCCCTGCGTAGGCGCTTCAAATCCCAACAGCAGCTTCAGCAGCGTGGACTTTCCGCAACCGGAAGGCCCCACAATGGCCACATATTCCCCGGGGCGAATCTGCATGGAAATATCGCTCAGTACATTTCCCGCCTCCTGGCTATAGGCAAAACTCACGTGCTCCAGTTCAATGCCGCCTTTCAAGGACTGAACGATCTGTTTTTGCCCATCGTCCTCCGGCTTGGCTTTCAAAAAAGGCTTTAGCCTGATATACGTTGGCTTCAGCCGATAGATCGTCAAAGTACCCTTAATCAGCTCGATCAGCGCCGCCGAGAAGGTACCAAAGGCGGAATTGAAGGCCATAAAATTGCCCACCGAAATGGTTTGATTTTTTTTGATAATGATGTAGTACAGCACCATGGAAAACAGGTAGCTGACAATATCCGTTAAACTCTGGGACAGTGCCAGAATTCTGTTTTCCTGGATATCGTATTTCTGCTCCTGAGTGAAGGGAATCAGGTATTCCAAAATGGCTCGTTCCTCCGCACCCGCCATACGGATTTTATCAATACCTCCTAAATACTGATACAGCTTTGCCATGGCCTTGCCGCCGGCATCCACCTGCAGCGCTTCATAGCGCAAAGAGCGGGTTTCCAGGATTGTGCTCAGCAGTGCAAAAATCAGCGTCATCAGCAGTGCCCACAAGGTAAGCTTTCCCGAGTATTTAATCATCCGCCACAGGTAAAACAGTGAAAAAACCATACCGAATCCGGCACCGGTTATCTGCGTCACCACCTGACCCGCGGCGGGGCCTGCTTGGCTTAGCCTCTGCGCCAGATCACCGCTGTCATAGTTTCGGAAGAAGCTCTCCGGCAGTTGGAAAACCCGCCAATACACAGCATTCTGCAAATCATAATTTACACGGCAGGAAATGGTGTACTCCGTCAGCTTCTTGACCATGCTGAAAAAGACATTTCCAAGCATAAAGCTCCCGATCAGTACACACAGCTGAATCACCATACTAAAATCGCCAAGCGCAATGTATTCATCATAGATCTTCTGATTCAGCGTTGGAAGCAGAATGCCGATCAATGTGCTGGTCAGCCCCAGCAGCACCAAAGCTAAAACGCCCCTACCCGGGATGCTCTTTTTACAGAATCGGTATAGCTCTTTTCCCGTAAGGCTGGTTCTGGGAAGTGCCCGTCCGATACTGTAAGCCTTCGGTGAAATCCCAGCGGCGACCTCTGCGGTAACCGGTGTTTCCCGCGCTCCATCATAAAGGACGTATTTCTTCCCTCTTTTTCGGTACAGCGCAACCGCCCTTTCCTCCTGTGTACCAAGGAGCACACCGCATTCCTGCTGATACCATTTCTGCTCCAGTACTACCTCCCGACAGGTGAAATTGGAAATTCTAGCTACATCCGGAATGCTCATAGCCTGTCCACAGCAGGAAAGAATCCTCTGTTCCGCCGCAATTTCAATTCCCGCAGCCTGGCACCCTTTTGCGATGACCCGATAAATATCCGATCCCTGCACGGGGGCAGCTTCCTCCGGCTCTGCAATGCTGATAATTGTAGCCGCTGTCTGTCCGGATACCACTTTCTTGGCTATCTCTGAATGGACAATAAAGCCCTCATCTTTCAGAAATTGGGCCAGGTAGAATTCCTCCAGGCAGCGTTCAAAACCCTCTTCTTCCAATTTGGGGATCCCACAGCGACGAATGAAATTTCGCTTCAACGGCATAGTACTGCCGCCCGGTATCAGCTTCAATTCCGCAAAGCCGGATTTTGGTACGATCAAAAATTTCCAAATTTCAAAAGCCGGATTCTGATAACAGTAGGATGGAAAAAATTCCCCCTCTGCCAATTCCGCAATCTTTTTTCTTCGTTCAATGGTTCCCTTTTTTACCGGCACCAGGTAAACAATGACGCCGCCTTTCATTACACGGTATGCGTCTCGGATACTCTCTGTCAGCAATGCTTGCGGACTCTGCAGCTGGAGTTCAGTTTGCCCAGAGGAGAAGTCATCCAGCTTGATATCAAATTGACCTGCCATATTTCCCCTCCGCTACGCATTGACAAAGGAACGGTAGAAGCCGTCCTGCTCCAGTAACTCTTTATGGGTGCCCCGCTGCACAATCTTTCCGTTTGCCATAGCAATGATCTCATTGCAGTCCCGCACGGCACTGAGCCGGTGCGCCACCACAATACAGGTACAGCCCCGGGCCCGAATGTTGTCCAGCACCTGTTTTTCCACAATGGGATCCAGCGCGCTGGTAGCCTCATCCATAATCAGGATCGTCGGGTTGGTTGCCAATGCTCTGGCAATTTCCATCCGCTGCCGCTGGCCACCGGATAAATTGGCGGCGTTTTCCGTCAGCATATAGTTAAAGCCGCCGTTTTGGCGCATGATGAAATCAAAAATACACGCATCCTTCGCCGCCTGTTCCAAATCCTCTTCCGAAACAGCCGGATTCCACATAGACAGATTGTCCCGAACGGTTCCAGAAAACAAGGTTATTTTCTGACTGACGGTAGAAACGCTGGCATTCATAACTGCCTTTGGAATTTCCGCAGTAGGCTTTCCATCCATCAACACCTGACCCTGCCAGGGCTGATACAATCCGCTAATCACCTTGGATATGGTGGATTTACCGCTTCCGGAAGCTCCGATAAATGCGACGGATTCTCCGCTATTTAGTGCAAAGTGAAAGTCCTCAATCAGCGGTGGCTTCAATCGGCTATAGCCAAAGCTCACATCCCGCAGTTCCACCCTTCCGGACAGTTTGCCACCCAGGACTTGGCCAGTCTGCTGAACCAGATAGCAGGGATCTACATCGTATTTTTCAATATCCTCCACCCGACGGATATTGGACTTGGTAACCTGTAGGCTGCGGATAAAGCCAACCACCGCATTGATAGGTTGGCAGAAGGAGTCAAACAGAGCATTGTAAGCCGTGAGCATGCCCATCGTCAAATCGCCCCGAATGACCAGATAACCGCCAATCAGCAGCAGAGCCACATCCGACAGCTTGCCGACTGCATCCGGAATGCCGCCAACCATCTGCTGGAATCGGTTCAGCTTTTGATCAAGAACGGCATTTTTCGCCTGGTGGCCCAGAATACGGGCACTGTACTCTGCCTCCACGCCGGATGCCTTGATTGTATCCGTAATGGTCAGTCCTGCACATACTGCGCCGTACAGCTTGCCGCCGGTCATCTGCATTTTTACAGAAGCTTCCGCCACCGTTTTATTGCTGAGAAGAACGATTCCCACGCAAAGCACTACATTGACAATGCCAACGATGGTCATCTGCCAGCTGTACAAAACCAGCACCACCAAATAGAATACAGCAATCAGAATATTCAGAAAAGTCTCAGCAAAATCTCCCGCCAGGAAGCTGTCTACATCCTTATTATTCTGAATTCTGGACACCAAGTCGCCGGTATATCTTTGGTCAAAGAAAGTAATGGGCAGTTGAAACATATGTGTCAGAAAACGAGTGCCTGACACTGTGCACATTACGCTTTTCAGCTTTTGCAGAAGCAGGCTTCGATAATAGGACAGTGCCATTTTGAATACCACACAGCTGCCCATGAATACCAGAATTTTCGTCAGCCAGTCCTTATATCCGTTGCAAAGCACATCATCAATAAAAGTCTGAGATAAAACCGGCAGAATCAGGCCTGGAAAAAACAGCAGTACACCCACATAAACCAGCTTGGCAAGCACACCCATCCGTCCCTTTAGACGACGCTTCAGGAATGGGAAAAAGGAGCCCTGCTTTTTTTCTTTTTTGAAATCGGCCGCCGGTGCAAACGTCAGCACGATGCCGGTAAAACCCTCGTCCAGCTCCTGCATGGTCAGCTTCCGATGGCCCACTGCCGGATCATTTAAGTAAGCGTATTTCCCCTTGATTCCCTCAAAGACCACAAAGTGATTAAAATTCCAGTGGATAATAGAGGGCACAGGCAGTTTCAGCAGTCCATCCAGTTCCTTGCGATATCCATGGCACTCAAAGCCGTACTTTTTTGCCGCACGCATAATATTGCCGGCAACACAGCCATCCCGGGATACCCCGGTCTCAATCCGCATTTTTTCCAGCGGGAGATACTTCCCGTAGTAGGCAAAAATCATTGTCAGCGATGCTGCGCCGCATTCCGTCGCTTCCATCTGGAATACGGATGGCGTTTTCGCATAGCCGCTCATTTTTTTCCCTCCCACAGTTCAAATAGCTTTTCAAACAGCTTCTCAATGGGCTTTACCTGCTTGGTAATGATTTTTACACTGCACATGTCCCGGTTGTTAACCACCAACTGGTCTCCCTTGGCATTTGACCAGAAATAGCCGCTTACCGAAGTGTCGCTGGGATATAGCTCGCAGGTAACTGCCGTAACTGCCTTTCCGTCAGAGGTAAAACTCTTGTCCAAATTATTTTCGCTGCCCAGCACCTTTTTCTGGGCGCTTTGAGAGGCGGCACCCGCATCAATATTGATAACCCGTCCTACCATATGACCATAGCTTTTGCTATCGGAAGAAGACAGCGAAATATAGGCATTGTCTCCCCGCTTAATCTTCTGTGCATCCGTTGTCACAACATAGCATACCACTACCTGCTGGCTGTCTGTATTGGGCGAAAGCCGAAGAACTTCGCTGTTGGGCGTGATGATGCTGCCCTCGGGGGTCACAATTTCTCCCACAAATCCTACCTGATCAGAACAGATCTGCACGGTCTCCTTGCGATCCTTTTCTACCTCCATCAAAACGTCATTCACATAGACCTTATCTCCCCGGGCCACAAACACATTCGTGACCGTCCCCGCTGTGTTGGAATACACAGCATTGGTGCCATCCGGGCTTGTTACAATACCGGTAGCAGTCACCGTCATCGGAATTCTGCCAATAAAGGCCCAAATGATCGTCACTACAACAATCAGCGTAGCGCCTACCAATGCCAGCCAGGATATCGGAGAAGAAATTTTCAGTATCGTGTCCAGCTGATCCGGAGAAGAAATCCTCTCCAACGCTGACTTTCTATACAGTTCTGCCATAGTAACCGCCTCTTTCTATTTCTCAGATTGAATGTACCCTTTCATTTTCTGGAGCGCACGATAAAGCTGAACCCGGACATTAACCGGCGTCATCTCCAGCCTCTTGGCAATTTCATCGGTGCTCTTTCCGAGGAAGTATTTTGAAATCACAATTTCGCGCTGCTTCTGCGGCAATCGCTCCAGCGCTTTTGTCAGTGCGCTACGCTCCTGCTCCATTTCTATCGCCTGCTCCAAGGGCGCATCATCGGAGGGCGTAAAATCCATATAATCCTCAATATCTTCAAAGCACCGCCTGGAACGCAGATAATTTTTGTATCTGCTGTTGACAATGACATACAGCCAGGTTTTTCTGGATGCCTTTTGCGGGTCAAAGGCAGTGTACTGGCGAAAGCAATATTCGAAAATGTCGGCAGTTAAATCCTCCGCATCCTGTGCATTGTTCATTTTTCCGCAAAGATAGCGAAGAACCGGCTGCCTGTACTCCGCATAAAAGGAATCAAATGAACCGACTTGTTCCGAAGGCACCAGTAACATTTACATTTCCCCTTTGATTTTTTTAGGGTTATGCTCTTGACACACATAAGTTGGAACGCAAACTACACATTATTATCCACTTGGTACTTGCAAAATAATTGTCCAAGAGTTACAATAAAAGATATAAAAATCTGTTGTATTTTGTCTGGTTAGCAAACTGTGCTTTTTCATCCGTTGCATTCTTTTGCCCACCGCAAAAAGGTGCTGTGGGAGACTCCCAACTCTCTGGCTGCCGCCCTGGCGGATATTTTCTGGTCTAGCCACTGCTTTTGAATTTCGCAAAATGCCGCAGGCCGCTCCATGGGTTTTCGGCCGAACCGAACGCCGTTTTGCTTTGCCGCAGCGATTCCCTCTGCCTGTCGCTGCCGAATGAACTCTCGTTCCGTCTGAGCTACATAGGAAAGAAGCTGCAAAACAATGTCCGCGATCAGCGTTCCGGTCAGGTCCCGGTTTTGCCGGGTGTCCAGCAGGGGCATATCCAGCACCACAATGGCCGCCTGTTTTTCCTTTGTGATGATCCGCCACTGCTCCAGAATCTCCTCATAATTTCGCCCCAACCGGTCGATGCTCTTTACTACCAGGGTATCGTCCTTTTTCAGTTTCCGGACCATTTTCTTGTAGTTCTTCCGCTCAAAGTCCTTCCCGGATTGCTTGTCCATGTAGATTCGTTTTTCTGATATCCCAAACTCCTGCATTGCAATGAGCTGCCGCTGTTCATTTTGTTCTCTTGTAGAAACACGGATATACCCAAATTCCATAATACAAACCTCCAATTTATCGGTATCCGGATAAATTGTAATACAGTTTGCTAACCCTGTTGTATGATATGGATAGTGGTATATCACTAATATAGCATATTATTTTCAATTAGTGAAGTATCACTAATATTAAAAATCTGGACGATGTATCATAGCAGTGATAAATCGCCCGGAGGTTTTTATGGATACAAGAGAAGCCATCGCAAATCGTATTCGCCAGTTGTGCAAAGAACGTAAAATCACGCCCAATGCGCTCAGTAATATTTCCGCCGTTCCTCAGGCTACAGTCAAAAGTATCCTAAACGGAGAAAGCAAAAATCCAGGAACAGTTACGATCAAAAAGCTCTGCGATGGGCTGGAAATTACGCTGGGTGAATTCTTCTCCACAAAGGAGTTCGATGAACTGGAACAGGAAATAAAATAAGTGCCAGCAGTTCAGTATCATAAGCCGAAGCAGTTGGCACAAAAATTGATGTGAACTCCCCATGGCGAAAGCAAAAATTCTAGCAGTGATGTTTGGATTTCTTTGTTTCAGTAGAATCAAAAGGGTGTAACACGGCCTATATATTGTGGCTAGCCTGCCTTTCCATATGTTTTTTCTGTACAAAAATGGGCAGAACCTGTGCGTTCCTGCCAATAAAACCAAATCCGTTATGAATACCCGCACCATAACTGGACACCAATTTTGATACAATGCGTATCTTGATTGGTGTCCGGTTTCTTTTTATAAAGTCCTTGATTTACAAGGCTTATTCGATACTTTTTAACGATATAAGGCTTCGTAGCGTTCCGGAAACGGTAGCTGCGGAGCCTTTTACGTTTCTCCCATAACACTTTTTAACGAAAGGTCGAGGGGTGTGCATTTTCGGCAAAAGGGGTGTGCACGTTTTAATTATTCCTCAAGAGCGCAAAAGAAAGTCCGCAAAATCCGTTCACCCAAAAATGCGAACTACCTTGCGACCTTGACCTCCGTGCCGTTGTAGAAAACGAAGGTGATCTCGCCGATTCTGTGGAAAAACACAGTTTTTCTGTA
>OIZP01000314.1_pt1 | contig 31608 bp, 38 predicted proteins | sample 1588531 | NCBI WGS metagenome assembly OIZP01 (sample SAMN03283283) | human gut metagenome | biome: human-associated habitat; material: feces | host: Homo sapiens | place: Peru | collected 2012
TGAAGGTGGAGCATACCACTTCGGATGGAAGAATAGACCTTGTGCTCAAGACGGATAAGAGTATCTTTATCTTTGAGTTGAAATATAAGAAGTCTGCCGACATCGCCATGGCGCAAATCAGCGATAAGAACTATGCCAAGGCTTTTGCCGATGATGGACGGAAGGTTGTGAAAGTGGGTATTAACTTCTCGGAAAACCAGCGAAGTATAGAGGATTGGGTGATAGAATAAATGAAATAGAAGAAAGTTGGTGACCTTCATCAGGTGTATGTCACCACACTATATAGATAAAAATATATCTGAACAGGGGCGGTAACTCGATTTTTTAGGTAGTTACCGCCCCATTTCAAGCATGTTTTGTTCTTTTGTACAGTCGCAGAACTTAGATAATCACTGCCGTTCCGCTGCATGTTACCATCAGCATGGAACCGCTGTTGCCTACGGTTTCGTAATCCAGGTCGATGCCTACGATGGCGTTGCAGCCCAGGGATGCGGCACGGTCGGCCATCTCTCTGAGGGCTGTATCCTTAGCCTGGCGGAGGGTGCTTTCGTAAGAACCGCTTCTTCCGCCGATTACATCACGAACACTGGCAAAGAAATCCTTCACAAAGTTGGTACCGATGATGGTCTCGCCAGTCACTACGCCACGATATTCACGGATAGGGTGGCCTTCTATGGTTGGAGTTGTACTCAAAATCATAACGTATGCTTTAAATGGTTAAAAATTAGATACTTAATACTACTGCTATTTTTCCGTGCAGTTTTTATTCAGGTTTTTCACGATTTCAGACGTGAAGCCGGATGCGTAGAACTCACCCGAACCAAGGAGCAGCCAGTATGGGTTTACGTGATAGTCGCGTACCAGGAACTGAACCCAGGACGGACGGAAGCGACCGTAGCACTCGGCAGGCTTGTCTCGAAGGGATATTGTGTTCCAGCGGTTGAGACCGTACCGGTCCGTTATCGTCTTAAGACCTCCTATGCAGCCGTCAGCCTTCAAGCGGTCGATGGCACCAAAGAAGCGCACGGCTATATCCACATCAGCGGACATCAGTTTTTTATCTTCCATATTATTCATTTAACTTTTGGTAGGCACGACTGAAAACGCTTTCCAGCCTTGCCCGATGGTTATTCAATCTTTGCGACCAGTCCTGCAACTGAGCCAGCGAGGGGCGAGAAGTCAGCAGCCCATCCACCTCGGAAGGGGTGAGCACTGGCAGGTATTCCTCGTAGGAGAGAAGGTAATCAATACGAAAATTTGTACGCATCATCTATACTGTCGTTTCTAGCGTTCTTTTCTCGTTGGGTGTACGCCTCTATACCGATGGCACGAAGCGTTTTTGCAGCTGTAGCCTTACTTATTGCGAATGTTCGGTTAACCCAAAATGCTGTCTTACTTTTGTATGAAACGACATCTTTTGCAGGGTTTGTGAGCTGAAACGATTCTCCCTTTTTCAATTTGGTATTGAGTATCTTTTGCATATTCTCGACCAAGGAGTTTCTTCCGATGAACGACAATGAATTATGATACTGCAAGAGTGTAACGTAATAGATTGTGTCTTTTCCCTGCACATCATACCCCAGCTTTGAGAAGAGCATTGTCTTTATATTTTTGCTTTGCGCCTGCACACCCACGCACGCAAGCGTAAGCACGAATAATATTATTATCTTTTTCATAATGATGCAATTGTAACAAATAAGCAGCAAATGAAGATTGAAAAGCCAGCGTAAAGATATATTTTTGCAATTTTCTCATTCTTTTCAATCATAAACTCATCAGCAGAAACCTCTATCTTTCGTCTGCTTAACTGGTGCCCATCATAACGCTCCCCAGCCTTATAGCGACCATCAGCGACATAGACCGCCTGGGATTCATAATGCCAAGCACTTGCAACGTATTTGTTTTTCAGCTTTCTGTAGCCAACGACAAGAAGGATGACTGCACCTAGGAAATTGAAGAAGAGAGCAACCACGCACCAAGCAATAGCTTTTCCTTCAGAAGGCTCGATGATTACAGTTCCTTCATCCTCGACCTTACCAACGCCAGTTATGCGACCAGCACCGCCAGCGGAAACATTTCGGTGCGGTATAGAGTGAGCATCGCCATAGATGTTATTGCTGACAACACGACCAGCATCCCTTCCTACCTGATTGACAGCAGAGCGAATGAAACCCTTTGCCAGTCCATTAATGAAACTTCCCATACGCTATTTATTTAAATGATTAATGTTTCTTTCGTAGAACTCATTCCAAGCTTTTTTCTTGAAGAAGATGAAGAATAGTAGCAGTCCTAGGGCGACCATCAGCAGGTGCAGCGGCTCACTCAAGCCTCCGAACCCGAAGGAACGCTGGAAGTCGATGCAGAATGAAATCAGCACTCCGTAGGTAATGAACGCCCGATGCACCCAGCAGAAGCCATAGGCTAGGCTGATGATGATCCAGGCGATGAAGCCGAAGAACGAGCAGTCGAATATCCACTCCGTGAGCTTTGCCCGATAGCCGAATGAGAGCAGGGTGCAGTGCACCAGCATAACAAGCGCACCCACTGGAGGGATGATGCCAATTATTAACCTGCTGGCTTTCCATAGCCAGCTTTTACCGAGAGCGGCAAGAAGAATCTTCTCCTTCCGTTCTATGAAATCCTCATCTTTCATCGTTACTTAGAATTTTAGTTGATATTGTACCTGGAGCGAGAACTAAAGTTCACGCAACCACTTCTGACCTTTCTTTGATTTCAAGAAAATGCCGAATGCAATGGTCATTCCCAATGCCATCACGTTAAATAACAAGAATGCATCCATAATCTTTATTTTTTAAATTTCATTATATAATTTGCAAGGTACGCAAGTGATGCGCCACAAGCCACACCCGACACCAAGCAGACTTGATGAACCGCCTGCAATGGGTCACCAGTTAGTAGAGGAGACAGACCACCGACAGCAACGCTTCCGTACATCATTTTCGAGCAGTCGTACAGATACCCAGCCAAGAGCTTTCTTCTGTCCGTCTCCCTATCGTTTGTTGTTTTTTGACTAACCATACTTTTTCCTTTTGCAAAGTTACTAAATTATTTCTGCCCGACAATGGCAAGCAGGGTTTTAACTTGATTTTGCAGGAACTCATTCTGTTCTCGAAGCAGTTTATTCTCAGCAGCCAAGGCAGCATCACTACCAAGCGACTGGGAGACGTTTGAGCTGTTCGAACCATTGACATTTGAACCGATAACTGCCTCTTCCATCTCAGCAGGGAGAGGAGGGGCGCATCTGTCGATGATTTCCTTTATCTTTTGGATAAAATCAATTTTTATAGTTTTACGACCAAGACGAGCCTGCACATTCTGTGGTGTAGTACCCAGTTCTCTAGCTACATCGCTCATTGTCAAGCCCGAACGTTTTATATACTGCTTTAATTCTTCTCCACTCATAATTGTAAATCAATTTAAAATTAATTAAAAACTTATTAAAAACAACCGTAAAACAATTGTTTTTCAATTTTCTTTTTGTATTTTTGCAAACGATTTCAGAAATGAGTTTAAAAACTCTTTTGCAAAGATAAACAAAATAATTTAAAACGCAATAAAAAATGGGAGAAAATTTCAATTATGATTTTCGCACCCCGCTGCAGAAGCAGCAGGACGAACGAAAGAAGAACATCATTGCGATGTACGCAGACTTCCGGGCAAAGGCACCTGCCGAGACATCGGACAGCAGAATAATGCTTGCAGTATCGGAGCACGTAGGCTGCACCCAGCAGAACGTGCGTGTCACCCTCATCAAGGCTGGAGTGATAACACCCAAGAAGAGATGTGCAGCCGTGCGCAAGTAATCAAGTCGAACCAATTAAACATTCAGAGCGTATGAAGAAGTTTATCGAGTTTGTGACAAGTGACGAGTTCTTATCAGTGGCATTTGCTGCCATAGTACTAACTTTAATCTTTTGGAGGGCATAATATGACGAACATAGAACCAGATGTATCGGATGCAGGCAGATACACAATGACAGAAACCTGCAAGGCATTGGGCATCCATCGCAACACCCTGCGCAGATGGGTGCAGGCTGGAAAGATGAAGGTCAAGTTCCGCAGAATCGACAACCGCAAGGTTATCGATGGCGCAGAAATCAAGAGAGCGTGGAGGGTTGCCCTATGAGCAAGTTATCAATCAATATGCGCAGGATGATCGTGAAGTACACAGACATCTGCTGGCTTATCACTAACTGGAAGGCGAACCGCAAGACCAGAAAGTGCTGCGAACTGAACAACAAGTGCTATCTGGAGGCAGAGCGAAGAATCCAGTACAGAGAGTTTCAAGGCAACCTATGCGTGGCACTGGATAACATACCGCTCATACCACTGGACGGAATTGGCGGCAACGAGGTATTGAAGTCGTGCCGTGAGACCTTCCAAAGTTACATATTCAATCAGAGAGGAGGTAACAAATGAGGAAGATAATCGAGGAGTGCAGGAAGAAGATGTACGAAGCCATCTGGCTGGAGATAGACAGAGACCCACAGCGACCAGCGGTTGCAAGGGTGGACATCAAGACCAAGGCAGGCGGCATCTGCGTATGGTGCGACAGCGTGGGCAACATTGCGGTCGTGACGCACAAGTGCAGCAATAACGACAGCGAGCGGCTGGAGGAAGCCATCGAGGGCTGCGTCAACTATAAGGACGTGATGGACGACTGGCTGGAGGAGAACAGCCAGCATGCAGACCAAGACCCGATGGACGCTTTCAGCGAAAGCAGGCTCGACATTCTTATGGCTCAACTGGTTTAGCTTCATAAATGATTATAACGGTTATTTGACACTATCCCACAGCGGTGGGCAAAGGGCGCACGCAAAGATTCATACAAGTTAGAATGGTTAATGTTTTTTCGTTGTTAGTGTTTACTGCAAATATGCGGAAACTGACAGCGTGCGCCCTACAACGGAAGGGAATGTTTAGGTTTCAACTGGGTTCGAATCCCAGCCTTCCACTAGAGTTAATTAAAAGATTATGTTGAACTAGAAATTGAACGAATTATGGACAATGAGATTATTCAAGTAAGCGGTGGCGAAATGCTGGAAGCCATCAACCGCTCGGAGATTGACGGACAGATTGCCACAGCGCACAAGTTTCCGAGAGACATTGCACAGTGCAAGCAGAATATGGTAGCACTGGCAGCGATGGACGATGATGTGGCATACAACTGCTTCTACCACCTGGAGCGCAAGGGCAAGGACGGACAGATTTCAATTATCGAGGGTCCGAGCGTGAGATTCACCGAGATTATATCAGCCTGCTGGAAAAACCTCCGTATCGCGGGTCGCATCATCGCCAACGATGGAAAGACCATCACGGCACAAGGCATCTGCCACGACCTCGAGAGCAATGTTGCCTACTCCGTGGAAGTGAAGCGCAGCATTCTGACCTCTAAGGGCTACACCTTCTCGCAGGATATGCAGGTGGTAGTCGGCAATGCAGCGGTTGCAATCGCACAGCGAAACGCAATCTGCAAGGTCGTGCCGCAGGTACTGATTTCAAGCGTAGTCAAGGAGGTGCAGGCAAAGGCACTGGAGCACATCAAGCAGACTGGCGTTCAGAGCCAGTGGAAGAGCTGCGTTGCCTGCTTCCAGGTGTACCAAGTGACCGACCTTATGCTGCTGGAATACCTGGGCAGGAAATCTGCCGAGGAAGTCACGGCAGAGGACATTCAAAAGCTGGGCGGTGTGTACAATGCCATCAAGGAAGGCACGACTACCGTAGAGGATACCTTCAAAAAGCCAAAGCAGCAGGAAGCCATCGCACAGCAGGCGCAGGCAGCAGCCGATGATGCAAAGAATAAGGCGCAGCAGGCAATGAGCCGCAGCCAGGGCAAGACTGGCAAGGCAGAGAAGAAATAAGCCATTTTATTATAATATCCCGAACCGCCACGGTGCAACCTATGGGGTGGGGTCCCATCGAGACAAAGGGAAGCCGTGGCAACTTTTAAACATTCAGTAAATCAAATGAAGAAACAGAACGAAGCGAACAATCAGAGACACGAGAGCACCATCGACAAGTACTTTTATAGAACCGCAGACGGTTACAAGGCATGGGCTGAGGAAGACGAGGAAGAAAGAATCTATCTGCAGATTGCAGCTGAGACGACTGGAGATGCAGACGAAGACGGAAACCAAGGATTTGATTTCCATATTGCTTACCACGGTAAAGTCAGTTTCCTCGCAGATGGAATTTTCCAAGATATGAAAAGGGATGAATTCATTCGCTCGCTTATTCTTACGGCAGCAAGAAAATTCTTAATGGATAAATAAAAACATTCAGACAATGAAACAGATAATCAAGTACAAGAACAGAGAGGAGTGGTTGCAGAACCGCTCGAACGGAATAGGTGCATCAGAGGCAGGCACGGTGCTGGGACTGAATCCCTGGGAAACGCCATACCAGTTGTGGAGACGCAAGAAGGGCATCGACCCGCCAAAGGTAGAGAACTTCGCGATGGTTGCAGGACATCTGCTGGAGGATGCCGTGGCGCAGTTCTTCAAGCGAGAGAGCCACTGCCACATCATCAAGGCGAGCACGGACGACTACACCATCACGAACACCGATGCACCGTATCTGCGTGTATCTCCCGACCGCACCTTCTGGAGAGTTGGTGCAACGCACAACGAAGCGAGCAAGAGCATCCTCGAGTGCAAGACCACGCAGATGCAGATAGATGCAGACGACCTCCCGAAACATTGGTTCTGCCAGTTGCAGATGAACCTCGGTGTGGGCGAATACAAGGACGGAGCACTTGCCTGGCTGACAGCAGGCAGGGAGTTCGGCTACCGTGACATCGACTTCGACCCCGAATTTTTCGGATGGATGCGTGACGAGATAACCAAGTTCTGGCTTGACTACATCGTGGGCAACCAAGAGCCACCTGCATACAGCGCACAAGACGTTCTCTTGAAGTCTCCACTGCACAAGGCAGGAAAGGAGATTGAAGCCACAGCCGAAGTCGGGGATATGCTCATCGAGCTGAAGGACATCAAGGAGAAGGGCAAGGCACTGGAGAACCGACAGAAGGAAATCGAGGACAACTTGAAGCTGTTCTTCGGTGACGCAGAGAGCATCGTGGACGGAAACGGCAAGACGCTGGCAACGTGGAAAGCACCGAAGGCAAGTGAGAAGTTCGATGCCAAGGCTTTTCAGACAGACCATCCCGAGGAATGCGCTGCCTACATCAAGCAGGTGCAGGGAGCAAGAAGATTACTCATCAAGTAAATTTTCAAGCTTATGATGCACCAAGTATCGACAACAGACATCAAGGCGATTGTGGGCTACCTGGAAGCCTACATCGCCAAGATGAAGACAGAGCCACGACTGCTCAGTACAAGGGAAGTCAACCAGACTCGCAGGGCTACCGTGCTCAAACGGAAGCTGGAAAAGAAACTATCATTATCAGAATAAAATTATGAACGATTCATTTATACTATACACATCATATTACGCCATTATCGAGGGGCTTACGGATGAGCAACTCGGCAAACTAATGAGGGCGATTTTCATCTACGCAAGGGATGGCGAGGTTATCAACCTAGAGCCAACATTACGTATGGCTTTCGCCTTTATCAAGGATGATATGGAGCGAAACCAAGCCAAGTACAATGAAAAGCGAGAAAAGCTGCGTGCAAATGCACAGAAACGTTGGCAAAAAAAGCAATTGGATGCAAATGCAGAAGAGCCACAGCAAAAGCATACAAAAGCATACAAAAGCATGCAATTGGATGCAAATGCAGAAATTGCATTGCATAATGATAATGTATATGATAATGAATATGTAAATGATAATGTTGATGATAATGATGTTTCTAAAGAAACAGATATATTAGAACCTTCTAAAGAAGGTATTCTGAGTGCATCGGTCAAGACCGAAGCACCTGCTGGCGGCAAGGTTTCGAAATCTCAGAAAATCGACTACGTAGGCATCAAGGAATACTGGAACCGCAAGCATTATGAGACGAAGAGCGTGATGCCACCTATTACGCTTATGACCGAGAACCGCAAGGTAATGGTCAAGGCAAGGCTACGCCAGTGTAAGGGAGACGTGAAAACTCTGTACCGGGCAATTGACATCGCTATGGCTTCTGACTTTATGAACGGAAACAACAAGAAGGGATGGGTTAGCAAGTTTGACTGGATATTCGGCAATGAGCAGAACTTCGCCAAGGTGCTGGAGGGAAACTTCAACAACACCGAGCCAGCCGCAAGCCATCAGCCGCAATCGGCAGAAGCCAGGGCGCAGGATCCAGCGGCAACGGAAAGACTGAGCATCGGGGAACGCTACGAGCTAGCCAAGCACAGACAGCCAGCATCCCAGCAGAGCCAGGACAACAAGTTCAGATGGGTAATCCAGCAGAGCCTTGCCGACTTGAAGAAGAACCCACGGAACAAGCCAGCCAAGGATTCACTGGCGAGATTCTATGAGAAGGGAGTTCTGCAGCGACTGGGCATCGACTGGAAGCCCGAAAAATAACGAATGAGGGTAAAATAAGCCGCTCTGAGCCGTTTTTACGCTTCGGACGGTAAATTATAAGGCAAACAGATTTTAAACGCTTAAAACGAAAGAATTATGGCAAAAGAAGTAATTGTAATTAATGAACCGAACGAAATGGAAAAGCATTTCGAGGAAGGTACGCTTCTACAGATTGAAGGTAAGGTTATCAAAGTGGAAGAAGATTCACTATGCACCTCCGGCTGCAAAGAGTGTGCATTTTGTGACGATATGAAAATGAAAGAGTATTGCAGCTTCGCAAGTTGCATGGGTAGCGACGGAATTGATGATCCGGGGTATCACTTTGTTGAGATTGAGCAATGAACGAATGGAACTTTTTAAATAGTTATCTATGAACAGAGTTAATAATATCATACTTGTCCGTGAATGCGGTCTTCATCATCTGTCAGTTGGCGACAGAGACATCTGGCTGGCAGATGATGAAATCAAGGCACTCGAATGTATCCTAAAGGATTACAATGCGGACACGAACAATTTTAAACGCAGTTGAAAATGAAGAAGATAGAAATCATCACGGACAGCCACCGCCACCACGTTTACGTTGGCAACACCGACTTCCGGCTCGATACTATGGAGCTGGTGGAACTTTACAAGAAACTGGGACACGTCAAACTGTAACAGACAAAAGAAACAAAACAAGAGTAACAAACAATAAAAAACATTCAGATTATGGAACAGAAAGATTTTTATATTTATGAGATTTTGAAAGGTGTGCCTGCTGGCACTAAGTTATATACGCCAATGTGCGGAGAGGTTGCGTTCACTTATCTTGCATCCAGCAAGGGAGTAATCCGGACTGAGGATAAGAACGGAGATGTGCATTGCTTCGACAAGAACGGCAGATGGACGGAGGGAGGCGAAGTAATGCTTTTCCCATCCGATAAAATGAGAGACTGGAGCAAGTTTGCCTGGAAGAGGGGAGACGTGCTTGTTACCGAAGATGGTAATGCGCATATTATCTTCGAGAAGTTTACGGATGATACTTACACAATTTTTGCTGGTAAGTATTATTATTGCAAAAATGGCAAGAAAGGATATACTTACCTCAGAGAATGTGATAACGCCATAACAGAAGAATTCACTCTAGAAACCGAGGATGCAGCCAAGACCTACATCAGCTCCATCGAGAAGCGATTGGGCGGAAAGCTGAACCGTGAGACCCTGGAGATTGAGAAGCCGGAGAAGAAGCCAGCGTTCGAGCTGGGCAAGCTCTACGTATTCAACGAGGATGACGAGGACGGAGAGCTGACAATCATCGGCAAGCTCATCGGCAAGAACGAGAGCGAGGACACGCTGACATTCGGCAACCAGTACGAAATCGAGAACGAGAAGTTCGTGACCGACCAAGCCTTCGACCTGCGCATCAGCGTACACGTTGAACTTCGAGAAGCAACAGAGGACGAAGCCGTCACGTTCCAAGAGGCTTGCACCCTATGGGAGAAGAGCAAGGAAAAGAAGAGTAAGGAGCAGCCAGACTTCAAGCCTTTCGACAAGGTTCTGGTGAGTAATGGAGAGGGATACAAGTGGCAGCCAGCCTTCTTTGTTAGTGACCGTGGAGAGGGAGCATATTATAGATATAAAGTCTTGCCTATCCAAAGCGGAAGAGTAGCAGACTTCGTCAGCTGCATCCCATACGATTGTAATGAGCATATTGCCTTCACGTCAGACCCATTCTAGAGAGCGTATGGCGAGCGAACTGTGCAAGGCTTGCGAGGGAGGGCGAAACTGCATCTGCGGCAGGTACTGCCCAACTCGCAGGCGATATGTTGAACACCAAGACATCAAGGAATGCGATTGGAAGAAAGAAGAAATACACTGACGAGGAACTCAAAGAGCACAATCGTGAGAGAGCACGCAGATACTACGCCCTGCACCGTGACGAGATGATGAGGAGGAACCTGGAATGGAGAAGGGCGAACCCCGACAGAATCAGAGAGTACGGAAAAAGGCAGCGTATAAGGCGCAACGTCTCTCAGTACAACTCGGAGTATTACCGCAAGAACCGACAGAGATTGATTGAGCTTGCGAGCGACTGGAGAAAGGCGAACCCCGAAAAGGTCAAGGGCTACAACGACAAGCAGAAGAAGCTGCGCAGGCTTCAAGCCGAAAGAAAGAAGCTGGATAGGGCAAGCCTGGAAGCGCAGGCTTCCATTTTCCGTGATCCGCAGGCGGCAGAGCACTTCAAGTGGCTTGCAGAGCGTGTAAGGAGAAAGAAGGAACAATCCTTGCTCCAAGCAGCAAGATAAGTACTTAACCAGCGAATGAACGACCGCAAACGGCAAAAACATAAAGTTTAACACATTTGAGACTGTATTGTTTGCGCTCAATGTATTCACTTAAATTATTAATCTGGCAACTCGGAAAGACGAGAGTCGTCCGGCATTCATTCCGATAAAAAAGAAAGCGAGGTGTAACACGAAGAAATGAAATAACAGAAGACAGCTAAGTGCAGGAATCCCGAAACAAGGAACATCGGGAACCTCCTGCAACCAAAAGAGGGGGTGTTTGTGGAATAAACTCATTCGGTACGAGATATTCTTTATTTTGCAAATAGCCAGGCACTCCCTCGATTTTTCCGTTTCAAGCCTGCAAGACGATGAAAGGAGAAGGGACTATAGGGTAGAGGATAGGAATAGTAGGGAGCTAGCGCACAAGCGCACACAAGCGCACACACGCACGTAGGATTCCGCAACCCGAACAACTACCCACAGACACAGAGATAACGGCTTAGAACGAAAAATCCAAGAAAATAACAAAAAAAAAGAAAATCAAAAATAAAACAAAAGTAAAACAAAAGAAAACGAAATGGAAAAAGGAACAGTTATAATCGGCATCGACCCCGACAACCAGGAAAGCGGAGTTGGAGCAGTCTTTGACGACAAGAAGTTTCTCGCCTATAAAATGAACTTCCCAGCTTTGATAGATTACCTCAAGGCAATGAACGAGAGCTGCAAGAAGGTAAAGGTCGTTATTGAAGGCGGCTGGCTCAACAAGAGCAACTGGCACGTGCTAGGAAGATTTATGTCGGCAGTCAAGGCAGCAGCAATCGGACGCTCAACCGGGATGAACCATCAGACCGGAATCCTTATCGTAGAATGCTGCGAGCATTACAACATCCCCTACGAGATAATCAAGCCGCTGAAGAAGTGCTGGAAAGGCAAGGACGGAAAAATAACACAAGACGAAATCGCCTACTTCATCAGCTCAGACGGAAAGCTACAGAGAATGAACCAAGACCAGAGAGACGCACTACTCCTCGCCTGGGTGTGTGCCGGATACCCGGTCAAGGTCAAGCCAAAGGCACAGACAACCCTTCAGAAGACCATCAGAGCCTTTGACGGATGGAATGTTGATAAAAGTTAAAAGTGCACGAAGAACGAACAACTAAAGCGAAAAAGTCGTATCTTTGCGCCAATGTTTATCAAATAAGCAGGAATTTTCGAACTTAAAACAAGAAGAAAATGAAAACAGAAGAAATCGCACTATCGAGGGTCAGCGAGAACGAAGCGAACCCTAGAGAGATAAGTCAAGCGAACTTTCAGAAGCTTGTGCAGAGCATCATCGTATTTCCACGAATGCTTACCCTGCGCCCGATAGTCGTGGATGAGACCTTCCACGCACTGGGTGGAAATATGAGACTGAAAGCCTTGCAGCACATTGTCACGATGGATGAAGCAAGCATTCAAGTGAAGCTGGATGCAGAACAGCGTCTATCCGATGAGGAGCAAGCCGCATTGATGGAGTACTGGCAGGGATGGCAGCAGCAGCCAACAGCTACCGTGGTGAGTGCATCAGACTTGACGGAAGCACAGAAGCAGGAGTTTATGATTAAAGACAACCTATCCTTCGGCAACTGGGACTTCAACGACCTTGCGAACCGATGGGACAGCGCACAGCTTCAGAACTGGGGTATGCCAGTCTGGAACCCAGCACCAGCGGAAGCAAGCAGCACCAGCAAGTGCAAGAAGAAAGACAAGGACGACCAAGAGGGCGACCCATTCGCAGGGGAACTACCGCCTGAAATCGAAGGGCAAGACTTGACTCCTGACGACTTGCCAACGATAATGGGCGATGGCGTTTTGCCTCGTGAGAACGTAATCATTCACTACAAGCCAGCCGATGAGCCATTCCTTGCCAAGCTGCTTGGAGTTGACCATATCAACCGCATAGTCTGGAACTTTGATGAACTGAAACCAAGACAAGAAGGAAAGGAGGAAGACAATGGAGAAGAATAGAATCGAGAACATCAACCTGCACGACCTGGTGGAGAACCAAGACAACCCACGCACAATAGAGCCACAGCAGATGCAGAAGCTCGTTGAAAGCATTCTGACGTTTCCGAAGATGTTGCAGATGAGACCAATCGTCTGCAATGAGAACCGAGTTATTCTCGGAGGTAATATGCGCTTCCGTGCCCTGCTCAACATCGAGCAGATGGAAGACGAAGCAATCAAGGGAGCGATTGAAGCCGTAGCCGTGAAACTGACCGATGGAGAGAAGCAGCAGCTTTGCAGCCACTGGGAGAAGTGGAAGGCAGAACAAAAGGTCGAGGTCGTTATTGCTGACAGCCTATCCGATGAAGAGACGGACGAGTTCATCATCAAGGATAACGTCTATTTTGGTAGCTGGGATGAAGAGAAACTAAAGGGAGCTTTTGACGTGGACGATATGCAGCGATGGGGATTGAACCCCTGGGAAATCCAGCAGGAAGCCACGACCTACGAGCCAGCAGAGGACGAAGAGCAGCGCATCATCATCGTATATCGCAGCGAGGACGCACAAGCCGTGGCAGATATGCTGGGGCTTGACGCAATCGAGAAGCGCAACTTTGACGTGGAAGAACTCAAGGAAAAACCCGAATAGTCGGAAATTTCGCGTTTAAGTCGGAGAAACGCTTGGAATGGATAAACTATCCGCTCGGAACAATTCAATCCGGCAGAGACGAAATTTAACAAAAATAACTCGAATATGAGAAAGACTTGTGTTTTTATCATTGGAACCAACGCCAGCGGAAAGAGCACCGTCGCCCGAAAGCTGATAGAAAGCTTTGGTGGCATTGAGAGCTACAAGGACGGAATAAGCAGCACCCGGCAGGGAGTTGCATTTGCAGGGCGATACGATGTTAAGTACGGAGGTGTTGACAATCTGAACGGTACAACCATACTGCGTGACATCGTAAAGAAGGCACTGGAAAGCACCGACTGCATCATTTGCGAAGGGATGAGACTTAAATGCTGGGGTCCGAACTTGACGCACGCAATGTTCAATGCAGATAGACAGATTGTAATCTTCTTATACGCACCACTGCAAGAAATCCAGAAAAGGCTCGCAGAACGATCGAACGGAACGTTGAGCAAGGATATTATCCGAGGGCAGCGAGAATCGGCACACTCGGCAAAGAAATGGCAAACTGCGGGGTGTGACGTTGTAGCGATAGACACCACGAAGCAGACAGCAGACCAAATCGCAGACTTTATCATCAACAAAATAAATTCATGAGGATATGGCAGAACATTATGGCAACACGCCAAGAATAACATACGAGTTTCCCGACTGCTCAATGCCAATGGCTTTTGACACTTACAATAATTGCAGCTTTGGCTGTATGTATTGTTTTGCTCAGAACCAGCGAGGTATTGGCAGCAAGAAGAAGGAATACCTGCACAAGGAGGTTAAGGATGTGAGCGTTGAGCGCATCAAACGAATGTTCATTGACCCCGACAAGCACGGTGGAGACTTTGCGCCATACATCAAGGCTCGCAAGGTTATGCAGTGGGGAAGCATGAGCGACCAGTTCGACAACTTCGAACGGAAGTACGGAACGACACTGGAGCTTTTGCGCTTCTTCAAGGATATAGACTATCCGCTTTGCTTCTCTACCAAGGGAGCATGGTTCACCAAAGATGAGCGATACATGGACTTGATCAGAGGGCAGAAGAACTGGAACTTCAAGTTCTCAATCATCACCAGCGATGCAGAGAAGGCAAGAGTAATAGAGCGAGGGGTGGAAAGCCCACAAGCAAGACTGGAAGCCATCGAGCGCATCGCCAATGCAGGGGCTGGAGGGGCAACGCTGAGACTGAGACCATTCATCATCGGAGTGAGCACGCCAACGTACCTCGACCTTATCAAGGAAGCATTCAACAGAGGGGCTACCGCTTTGAGCACCGAATTCTTCTGCCTTGAGACGAGAAGCCCGACATTGAAGGAATTGTTGCCTATCATCAGCAAGATGGAAGGTTTCGACATTCTCGCATTCTACAAGAAGTACAGCGTACAGTCCGGCTATCTTAGACTTAACCGCAAGGTTAAAGAACCGTTCTTCAGGAATATGAAGGAACTGTGCGACCAGCTGGGAATGCGCTTTTATGTATCGGACGCACACTTCAAGGAACTTTGCCACAACGGAAGTTGCTGTGGATTGCCGCCAACGTGGAACTACAGCAGGGGGCAGATGTGCGAAGCACTTAACATTTGCAAGCGCAAGGGATACGTGAGGTGGAGCGACATTAAGCTGGATGCAGAGAACCTTTTGAGGGCGAGACTGGAGAAGGCGATGAACCTGGGAACACGTGAGAAATACTCGAAGTATTACACGATGAGCGCAGCCGACTATATGAAGTGGTGCTGGAACAATCCGCAGGCAGCGCACTCGCCATACAAGATGTTCGAAGGGGCTATGGTACCAGCTGACGAACGAGACAGCGAGGGGAATATCGTATACAAGTACAACGGAGCTAAATTTTAAATCAGAATCGTATGCCACAAGGTAATAACAACAAACATCGAGCACAGAAAATCGACATCGAGAACCGCCTGCAGATTATCGCACCCTTATACCGCAGAGGATGGACGGAGCGAGAAATCACGGCAGAGGTGAGGAAACGGCTCGACAGACCGAAATACAATCAAGCACACTGCGACATTCAGCGGTTATTGAAGGAGTGGAGGGAAGAGAGACTGACCGACACGGACGAGAAAATAACCAGCGAGGTGGCAAGGTTGAAGCTGGTAATACGAGAAGCGTGGGAAGCCTGGGAGAAGTCCAAGGAAGACTACCACTTGCAGAAATCAACCCAGCATGGACTGCCTATCGTAGATGAGCGAGGAAAGCAGATTTCCATCGAGACCGTCAAGGCGATAATGTACGATGCCGAGAAGCGAGGATTCGGAGAACCACGCTACCTCGACATCATCATCAAGGCAGAGACGCAGATTTGCAAGCTGCTCGGACTGGATAAGGTCGTGCTCGACCTGAACGCAGGCTTCCAAGGCGGCATCGAGGTACGCTACATCAACTCGGGGCACGAGTGTGCATCCAGCGAGCAGGAAGTAATCGAGCGTGAGGGATTGGATAGAGATTAATTTTTATCATAATTTGTTTTAAGTTTTAGTTTGTTTGAAGAATGGCACTATTTGACGTTATTGGTGAGTTGTATGCCCCGAATGCGGACGTGAAGCCACGGTTTCTCGTGAACCAAGGCGGCACGTCCTCGGGGAAGACATACACCATTATGCAGCGTCTTATAGTTCTTTCTTTTGAGCATCCGATGGCAATTATCACGGTGTGCGGTCAAGACCTCCCGAACCTAAAGGTGGGAGCCATTCGAGACCTGGACACCATCCTGCACACAAGGGCAGAGCTGCTTGACTGGTTCAAGAACAACAAGAGCGACAGCAGCTACAGAGGGAAGAACGGCTCAATCATCGAGTTCAAAAGTTACCAGGATGCGCAGGATGCCAAGAACGGTAAGCGAGACTACCTGTTCGTGAACGAGGCGAACGGTGTGCCCTACGAAGTGTTTTGGCAGCTTGCCATCCGAACCAGAAAGCAGGTGTTCATCGACTACAATCCAAGCGCAAGGTTTTGGGTGCACAACAACATCATCGGAAGGGATGACTGCCGTTTGATACTGAGCGACCATCGGAACAACAGATTTCTGACTGAGCAGGAGCACAAGAAGATTGAGGAGATTGACGACCCCGAACTTTGGAGAGTGTACGCTAGAGGATTGACTGGAAAGATAACCGGGCTTATCTTCACCAACTGGGGCATCGTTGACAAGCTGCCACCAAGGGAGGAGTGGAAGATGGAGTGCAGGGGTATGGACTTCGGATTCACCAACGATTCAACTGCACTGGAGCACGTTATTCTCGCACACGGTGAGCTTTGGGTGGACGAGGAAATCTACCAGCCCGGATTGACGAACGAAGACATCGCAGACCGATGCAAGGAGCAAGGACTGACGAAACGAGACCTCATCATTGCGGATTCGGCAGAACCTAAGAGCATTCAGGAGATACACAACCAAGGGCTGTGGATAATAGGCAGCACCAAGGGAGCGGACAGTATCAACAACGGCATCGACATCTTGAAGCGTTTCCGCATCAACATAACCAGACGAAGCCACGGCATCATCGAGAATATGCAGCAATACAAGTGGAAGAAGTCAAGGGATGGAGAGACCACGAACCAGCCTATAGACGCATTCAACCACGGCATAGACGCAATACGATACGTAGCCTTGAAGAAGTTATCCGTAGCAAGCCATGGAACGGCTAGGGCGCACGTATTGAGGCAAAGATAACGACAAAAAATATAAAGCGTATGGATAAGAACACAACATTCAAGTACTGGCTGGCAGTGGCAAGGCACACCAGCTACAAAATCGGCAAGCAGTCACGACCAGCGTTTGTCGGGGAGAAACAAGTGCCCGACAATCTCAACCAGCTATCCATCGGGCAGCTGATTGACCTTTCCCAGCTATCAGACAGCGAGGAAAGTCTGTATCAGATAGTGACAACCGTCCTCGGTCTGAGCCACAAGGAAGTGGAGCAGGCTAGGGCGGTTGATGTCGTTATGCTCATCGGATGGGTAACAGCAGAGGTTGAGCGCATCAACAAGCTCTTCGAGAGCACCGACACAGCGAAGCCAACACGACTGGAGAAGGAGGCAGGCATCGATACCCTGCGGTTCGGTTTGTTCGGTATGCTGGACTGGTATGCAGTGAGGATGGGCATCAGCGACCACGACCAAGTTCTGAAGACACCGTGGCTTCGCATCTACAAGTGCATGGAGATGGACAACAAGAGAAGTCTCTACGAGCGGAACCTGCAGAAGTTGCAGGCGGAGGAAATGAAACGTAAATCCAGATAATTATGGCAACAATCAGAGAAACATTGAAGCAGCTGGCAGCAGACACGCTACCAGACTACACCTACCTTTTCGAGGACTGGGACACTGCGGACACCAAGCTGGAGAAGCTGAGCTACCCGGCAATCGTGTGCATCATCCCAGCCAGCGGAACGACAGAGATACGCAACGGCAGGGTTTACGACACCGTGAACGTTGCCCTGGCTTATCTAGACACCGTACCGAGGGGAGCGGAAGGAGAAGACAACGGAGAGTGCATCGACAGAATGAAGGTGGCAGGGGCAAGGATGATACGAGCCATCAACCAGTCGCACCAGTTCGAACCATTGGAAGGGCAGCAGTACTACGAGACCATCATCGAGCGGCTGAGCACGATTGTGTCGGGCGTGATGTACTCCCTGCAACTGACACAGAGCATAGGAGGGTGTGAGGTATGAGCAAGGGAGGAATACAATTCGACCCCAACGCGGCATCGCTGATAATGAGGGAGGAAGTGGAGAGAGCACGGCAGCTTATCATCAACCACATCAGAATCAACGGACAGAACGCATCGGGGCGCACCATATCGAGCCTAAAGGTGGAGCAGCCCAGCGAGGATGAGACCATCCTTTGGGGACACAAGCCATTCGGTGTGCTGGAGACTGGACGAAGGGCAGGAAAGATACCATACGGCTTCCGTGGCATCATCCGACAGTGGATGAAGGACAAGGGACTGCACGGCACACCTATCCCCTACAAGACCCGGCGACCGCACAAGTACACACCGCAAGAGCGTGGCGATATGAGTATGGCAGGGGCAATCGCCCACACCATCGCCAACAAGGGTTCTAGGCTGCACCGCACTGGCGGCAGGGCTGACGTGTACAGCAACGTTGTGCCCGATACGATGAAGCGGTTGGGGCAGAGACTTATTTTCTTAATCCACCAGTCGGTGGGAAGTATAAAACTTAACAATGAGACGGTATGAGACAGACAACGAAAAACGGCATCACGATTAAGTATGCGGACGCTGTAGGCTTCGCTTTCCTTCCCAGCATCATCAAGGCGAGCGGCTCTGGCGTTGCGAGCATCGAGACAACCATCAGCAGAGATACCAGGGCGCACACGTACAGCGTGGAAGCGTTTGCAGATAACTGCATCATGGACTACCGGGAATATGTGCAGGCACTCTTCGATGGCATCAGATTCGGGAACCTTGACTACACCAAGGAGATTCAGCAGAGCAAACTCGGGGCAGTGTTCAATATTTCCGTGAAGGTTAAGAATAGCAAGGGGAGCGACATCGCGACATTCTGTTATACGACCTTCTACGTTTGGGGAGCTATGAGGGCAGGCGAGACGTGGAACGGACACAAGAAGCTGACATGGTTCACGCATTTCCCATTCTCCTTTGGTCTTTATCTCAATTCGGCTTCCCAGATTCTTGTCGGCTACGAGGGAGCACCAAGCAAGTTAGTTAAGCCCGGCATCGCTGGAATCGTGGACATCAACGCCAGCGTTCTGCCAGGCAAGGCTAGGTACTGGAACATCTACGACTTCGATGGAAAGATAGAGCAGGGAACGTTCACGGACGTTTTCGACCTTACCTTTGCGATGGCGGTCGGTGGCAAGCAGTCTCTCCTTGCAAGGATAGAAAGAAACGACACAGAGAAGGGCATTTACCTGCGATGGATAGACCGACACGGCTTCTACCGTTACTGGCTATTCACGCAAGGCGATGAGAGCAGGGCGATAAGCAGCGACACCAGCTTCGTTCGCAACAACCTCGGAGAGTATGACGATACGATATTCGGCTACCTCGGAGCGAACGGCAGGCGGCAGGGCTACAGCAGGGAGGATACCATACCGCTTTGCGCACCGCTTGTGGACTGCGAGACGTTCGATTTCCTGCAAGACGTGGCAAGTAGCCCGGTCGTTGATATGTACCTCGGGGACAATAACTGGCAGAGCGTGACAATCAAGGCAGGAACGTACACCAAGACAACGGCAGAGTTGCAGGATTTCGTCTGCAACCTGGTTATTAACAATACACAGATTCAGCAGCTATGACAGACCAGCAACTTTACATCGATGGCATCTTGATGGATATGAGCGAGGAAACGGCAATCACGCTCGACATCAAGAGCAACCTTTTCCGTGACATCACGAAAATGACCGCCAACACGACATACACCATCAACCTGCCCAAGACAGCACACAATATGGCGGTGCTGGAGTTTGCAGGAAAACCGAGCACCAGCAGCAAATACCCCTATATTTTCCACACAGCACGTTATTTCCGCAATGGGCTGGAGATTATACACAACGGAAGGGCAAGCGTCCTGAGCGTAAAGGAAACCATCGAAATTTCGATTTATTGGGGATTGTTCCAGGCATTGGCAACGCTGCAATCTTCCGATTTGAAGCTGAACGAGTTGAATTGCACGAAGTATATTCGGTTCAACAGAAACAACAGCTCCTACACCTACGAGAAGGCGATTTCCGAGGGAGTTTTCTATGGAACCTATGACGCTGCAGCGGTCAAGACATCAAGCGAAGAGTGGCAGGGCTATGACCGCAACGTTGGAGGGAATAGCAACACGACATATTCACTCGTTGACGGTAAGATAAGAACAGGAACAGAGGTCGGGAAGTACGTGTCGGGCGAGGTGTTGACCGATGAGACATACTTGTGCGCAATCATACCTTTCGAGGCTGGAATGAGAGCGACCATCAGCAAGGTGCTGGGAAAGGGGGACTATCGAACCTGGGCAATACTCGACACAAACAAGAACATCGTGAGCCTTGCTTCGGATGCAGGAACAACCGAGGCGGAAACCAATCCGACCATACCAGCACCCGACCCGATTTTGCCAGCAACAATAGGTGCAGGCATCCTTTGCGCCAGTGGAGACACGAAAACTGCTATGACGACTATCAGCATCCGATTTGCATTGATGGACGAAGCACCAGCAGGGCAGGTGGAATACGGAAGCTACGACCCTGCAACCGGGTTTACGGAAGCCTGGGGAGTGGAAGACATACCAGCAGACAAGGGTGGAACAGAAATCACGGTGAACGTAACCAGGTATAAGCAGGCTGGAAGGCTCGTTTACGTTAAGCCATCAAAGAGCGGAATGCTCTACTGGATAGCAGGCGAAGCTTCGGAAAGCAACTACTACGTATCGGGCGGAACACAATACAAGACATCGAGATTCGCACCATACAGCGTGAAGTACACCAGCGAGAGTGAGCCAATCGATATAGACCTTCAAGCACCAGCCACGGCAGAGTGGCTGGTCATCAACGCAATCAAGGAATACAGCACTGGAACGACCATTCGAGTTAAGAGCGAGACTGAGAGCCGGGCGAGAGCCAGCAGCAGGGAAGTACAGACTTCTTCGAGCGGAGGCGGTTCGTTTGGCGGAGGTGGCTCTTTTGGTTATGCTGACAAGGGAGCAATCCAGCCAAGCGTGACGGCACAATATATCCTAGACCTTATCACGGCACAGACCGGGGTTGCATTCGGATGGAGCAGCCAGGCGAAAGAAACCATCAAGGGGCTTGCTGTCCCATTAATTACGAGAAAGGCAGATGCACAGACGGTCGTAGGCAGCTTTGAGGGTACTTTCATCGCAACAACGAACCTCGGCATTCTTGAATTCCAGCCAACGAGCCTATCGGAGGTCTTCGATGGACTGGAACTTGCGAACAGATACAGCCAGCTGAAAGTAAAGATTGCCTGCACGATGATTTTCGATGTTCAGATAAACTGGTCGTGGGACGCATCAAATGCACGCCCGAATGGGTATGTCGGCAGTTCTTACGAAGGCTCGACAGAACATAACGGAGTATATCAGTACGAGCCTTGCTACGTTGAAATCAAGGTTGTATCAAAGCATACGAGCGACCAGGAGGAAAGTGAGTACACAAAGACATACATCGCAGGCAAGGAGATAGACGAAGATGACGCTTCTTCTAGAAGGTATATTACAGATTACGACTCTGACAAGGTAAACGGACGGTTCATACACCTTGCAGCAGGACGAGGGGAGATTCAACTTGAAGAGGGTGACATCGTGACCTTCGAGTTCAAACACTACGGTAAGGGGGTCTTGAGAGGGTTGCGTGGGTACAACGGACGCATTTCTGCAAGCATCAGTCAGAGCGATGAAGTACCCTACGGAGGAAATTTCCCTATCGGCAAGAACCTGCCAGACATCAAGGTGACGGATTTTCTGAAGTGTATCTGCATTCTGACATCAACGTTCCCAAGCCAGCGATTCACCGATGGCAGACTTGCGTTTGCGGACATCGTGAGGCTATGGGAAGACAAGGCGCAAGCGGTTGACTGGACGAAGAAGCTCATTCCAAGCGAAGCCTGCAACCATCCAAGGCAGACCGATTTCAGCGTAGAGGACTACTGCCAGCATAACATCTACAAGTGGAAGGAAGACGACACCGTCTTTCGGAAGCACGATGCGGATATGGAGATAGACAACAAGACGCTGGAATATACGCAGGACGTTTGTACGCTGCCATTCGCAGCCACGGACGGAAACCGCATACCGATATACGAGTGGGAGAGTACGCAACGCACCTTTGGTAGGACCACGCTAACAGTACAGACTGCCACCAAGTACAAGGCGTGCAAAGACCGAATCGTGAATCTTACAAAGGACGATGCCGGCTATGCAGCATTGGCTTTCAACATCGACCTGCAAGGTTTATTCGACAGCAAGCTTGATAAGCTGAGAAAGACAGTTGCGAACCCGCACCAGATAACGGAGTGGTTCAATCTTTCGGATTTGGAGATACTGAACTTTGACGAAACGAAGCCAGTGTATCTTGCGCAGTACGGAGCGTATTTTGCTGTTCTCGAAATCAAAACAACAAACAGCGGATATTGCGAGGTTACAATGATAGAGTTGAACAACTAAAAGACAAAAAACTATGGTAAGTGAAGACAAACAGCAGATTCTTGACATCAAGGTCAAGTACGAGGATGCAATCTATGGCATCATCAGATACAAGGAGAAAATTGACCAGCTAAAGCAATCCATCAAGGACTTGCAGCAGCAGGAAAAAGACAAGACCATCACGACCAACGAGATGAAGGTGCAGACGGAAGCCATCAACGCAACCATCAAGGAGTATCAGTACAACGTTCGCACTTTGCGGAAGGAGATACAGAACAACGTTCGCACCGAAAACGAGCAGGAGGGCAGCTTGAAGCAGCTGCGTGCCCAGCTTTCAAATGCCACCAAGGCTTACGATGAGATGAGCCGTGCCGAGCGTGATAGTTCCAAGGGTCAGGAGATGCAGGAGCATATCCAAGACTTGATAGAGGAGCTGAAAGAGGCTGAGGAGGCTACTGGAAGATTTCAGCGCAGTGTCGGCAGTTATTACGATTCCATGATGAAGGCGGCTGACGACCTACAGAACACCGAGTTTTTCGGTTTTGATGTTGTTGATGATACTGGAATCGGAAAGGTCATGGAAATGGGAAAGTCCGTGGAAGACCTGAGGGTAAAGTTTGGTGCGTTGAAAAATACGGCTCTTTCCTTATTGACCAACCCTTATTTCCTCGCCATGGCAGGTGTGGCAGGTGCCGGAATGGCTTTCAAATGGTTCTATGACTACAACAAGGGCATAGAGGAAGCCACACGCAAGACAATGCAGTTCACTGGGCTTTTCGGTGACGAAATGAAATCAGTGAGAAATCAAGCCTTGGCAATCAGCGAGACGTTTGACGTGGATTTTGGCGAAACCTTGCAATCCGCAAATGTAATGAGCAAGCAGTTTGGCATCAGTGTATCAGAATCGCTAAAGCTCTTGCAAGATGGCTTTGTGGCTGGTGCGAATGCTAGTGATGAGTTCCTAGAGAACGTGAAGGAATACCCAACGTACCTGAAGGAGGCTGGATTGAATGCGGAGCAATTCGTGGCAATTTCAACCAACGCCACCAAGCAGGGAATATTCTCTGATAAGGGTCTTGACACCATCAAGGAGGGTAATCTTAGACTTCGAGAGATGACTACCGCAACAGCAGCCGCATTGGATGGCATAGGTATATCAAGCAAGAAAGTTCAGAAAGAACTGCAAAACGGTAGCAAGACCACATTCGACATCATGCAGGAGGTCGGTAACAAGCTAAAGGAGTTCCCTGCTTCATCAGCCAAGGTAGGAACAGCCATCGCAGATATATTTGGTGGTCCGGGAGAGGATGCAGGACTAAAGTACATCGAGACCCTCGGAGACATTGAGATGAACATGGATAAGGTCAAGGAACAATCCAGTGATGTTGCCAAGGCTCAGGAAAAACAGGTGGAAGCCAACAAGCGTTTGAAGGATACCGCAAGTGCACTCTTTGACGTTACTGGTGGCGGCTTTGAAATGATGAAGGCTCAGGCGGCAACATTCGTGAGCAACCATCTAACGAAACTATTGAGGGCAATCATCAACCTTTATAACCAAAGCGTGGCATTTAGGGGATTGATTCAGTTGATAGGCTTTGCGTTTAAGTCTGTCGGGCAGGTTGCCTTGGTTGCCTTCAACATCATCATAGATGCCATTAAGCTTGTTGCAAGACCAGTGAGGGGACTGTTGCAGATGTTTGAGGGCTTTTTCTCCTTTGACGTGAAGAAGATGCGAGACGGCTTCTACTCCATCTTTTCGGGTCTTGGCAATACCGTTATGGAGGCTTGGGGAGACTTGAAGAAATTCGGCAGCGGAATGGCTAATTCTATCGTGGGTGGCATGAAGAATACTTTTAACCATGCTAACATCAAGATACCAGTCAGCGCAGATGCGCCATCCATGGCGACCGCCACAACCGACAAAACAAAGCTCAAGGACGGCACCAATATCGCCAGCACTACCCCTAAGACCAAGAAGGAGAAGGCAGCAGCCGACAAGGCGGCAAAGGAGGAAGCCGAGCGCAGGAAGAAGCAGGAGAAGGAATTGCAGGAAGCGATTGCGCTTATACAGAACAAGTACAACGAGCAAGTAATGGACGCAAAGAAGCGATACCTCGCAGGCATGTACGACAACGAGCGAGACTACAGCAACGACCTCGAACAGCTGGAGAAGAATATGGTGGCACGAAGCATTGACGCATACGTGGCGGCAGGTGAGATTGGAGCGGAAAAGGCGCAGGAAATGCAGGCGAAGCTTCTCGACATAATGATAAAGGCAAAAGCGGACATCAAGAACCAAGCCAAGGAGATTGTCGATTCCATCAACCAGGAGTTCGAGGAAGCAGAGAAGAAGCGCAGGGATGCGGACATTATGAACGGTGGCACTGGCGAGGAAGACGATGCAGCCAAGCTGGAGAGATACAAGGCTTTCCTAGAGCAGAAGCTAGCAATGACCCAAGAGAACGAGGATGCGCATAAACAGTTAGAGCAATCACTTGCAGATACATTGGTTGAAATTCAAAAGAAGAAAAATCAAGGTCTTATTGATGAGGAAGAAGCCAAAAAAGAAAAGTTCAAGGCAATTTACCGACAGATTGCGGACGGATTGACATCTGCTATGGATGAGATGTTTGAAGCCGAAACAGCTAAAGGAAAGGCTTTCTTGAAATCACTGCTTATCACGGCACTGAACATTCTAGAACCCTTCATCCTTACAAAACTGAAAGTAACACAGATTGCTGAAAAAGGTATATTTGGCATTGCTGAAGCTGCGGCATTGACGGTTATTGTTAAGGCAGCGATTGCAGGAGCGAAATCGGTTATTAAGGGATTTTCCACTGGTGGCTACGTGCAGGGTGCAGGCACTGGAACGAGCGACAGCATCCCGGCAAGGCTATCCAATGGCGAGAGCGTAATGACCGCCAAGGCGACATCGATGTTCAGCCCGATATTATCCGCATTCAACCAGCTTGGAGGTGGCGTGCCTATCGTAGTAAACAACGGAGGAAGCAACATCGGTATGGATATGCTGGCGGCAGCGGTCGCTAGAGGGTATCAGATGGCTCCCCAGCCAGTAGTGAGCGTTGAAGAGATAAACAGAACACAGCGGAGAGTGCAGACGATAGAGAATATCGGCAGGCTCTAATGGTGTTGTTATTTTATTAAAATTTGCGTTCTGAGCAGTTTTTGGTCGAAGGTGGTAAAGTTATACGCCAAAGGCAGTAAAAGCCGCTTAGAGCGCAAATTTTCGGCTTGTTTAGGAAAATTAACTGTTTGTGAGATAAACATATCGAAAATAATCGTATCTTTGCAGCGTTTTAAAACTTAAAAATAACGTTTCAATGGCAAAACTCAGAATATACAACGACATCGACAGCAAAGACAATAAGTTTTGGTATCAATGGTGGGGTGGTGACTGCGTATGTTTCCAAGATATAGATGTTTTTGCAGCAAGCATACCGAAAGATGATGACACTATCGATATGCGCATCTTTTGCAATGGCGGCTCGGTTGTCGAAGGCTGGGCGATTTACGACCGACTGCGACAGAGCGGCAAGAAGATAACCTGCACCATTGAGGGCAAGGCTGCTAGTATGGCAACAATCATTATGCTGGCAGCACCAAAGGAGAGCCGCAAGGCATACGAGAACGCTGCCTTTCTCCTGCACAATCCATGGGTTCCTGGATGGTGTCTGGGTGACCAGCTGAACGCAAAGGACTTGAAGAACCAGGGCGAGGAAATGCAGATGTGGCAGGACAAGATGGTTGACGCATACGTAGAGCGGTGCGGGTGCGACCGGGAAGAGATTCAAGCCTTGATGGATAAGGACATCTTCATCAGCACCAGCGAGGCTTTGCGCCTAGGTCTTATAAGCAGCACCGTTGCACCAATCAGCGCAAGCGCATCGAAGCGCAATATCGAAAATTTTATTAATTCAAAACAACAAAATCCAAAAGCAATGGAGAAGAAAACAGAAGTAAAGGCTTCTCTCCTTGACAAGATCCTCGCCAAGTTGGGCGTGAAGTCACTGGAGGAAGCAGAGCAGGCGGTGGCAGAGCCACAAGCCAAGGTAGAGCCAAAGGCTATGGAACTCAACACAGCGGACGGACAGACACTGACCGTAGAGCGTGAGGAGGGAGACCCGCAGGTTGGCGACAAGGCAAGTCCGGACGGAACGTTTGAAATGCCAGATGGCAAGACAATCGTTGTCGAGGATGGTGTAATCACCGACATTAAGACCGCAGGCGACACCAACAATGAGGGTGGTGAAGGCGGTGAGGGCGGCAGCGCATCAAGCACCGACAACGACACCGTAGCCAAGTTGCAGCAGCAGGTAGCAGCACTCAAGCAGCAGTTGAGTGACACCAAGGCACAGCTGGCAAGCGTACAGAAACTTGCGAAGAGCAAGGAGGATATGCACATCCTGAATGCAGTGAAGATGGCAGGCGGTGCGGAGAAGGTGCTGGCAGGCTTCAGCAGCCACTACCAGCCAGCACAGCGACAGCCAAGCGGCAAGGGCGCAGGCGACAATGTGAACCCAGTCGAGGAAGGCAAGAACGCCATCAAGGAGAGACTTGCCAAGCTCCACGGCAAGTGCAAGAAGTAACCAAGTATTAACCCATTAAATCAGAAGAAAATAATGGCAGGATTTACAAAGAAGCAGCTGGAGAACTTGACACTCCAGCCCGAAAACCTCGCAAGCATCAAGGATGCCGTGCAGGAGACCTTCTTCAAGGATGAGGATTTTTCTTCATTCGTGAACATTATGAAGGTCAAGAACGATGACCCTATCGCACTTATCGGTGAGATGGATATGGTCGGCAAGAAGGGTGGCGGCTGCGACCCTACCTACGAAGAGAAGGGCATCGCTAATAGTATGAAGCATTGGGAACTCGGACAGTGGGAAATCCCTATCAAGATTTGCTACGAGGCATTGAAGGGTTCAATCGCAGAGTACAGCCTTAAAACTGGTACAGAGATTGGCGACCTTACCAGCACCGACTTTATGACAATCTACACCGATGCACTCCAGCGAGCTATGCAGCAGATGATTTGGCGATTCGGCTGGTTCGGTGACAAGGCGGCAGCATTGGCAGGTGCAGGTGGCGGCAAGCTGACAGCAGGGTCGGACGTTAATATGTTCAACGTCTGTGACGGTCTATTCAAGCGCATCTTCACAGCCACAGCAGCCAAGAACCATACCGCCATTGCAGCAAACAGCGAGACCACAGCAGCAGCGCAGGTTTCAGCATTGCGCAAGAAGGGTGCAGCTACAACACTCGTTGACACCATCTTGATGGACGTGGACACACGCATCATTGACGATAGCGATGCGGTGTTGCTTATGACACGCTCGCTTGCTGACGCATTGACCTACGACATCAAGCAGACCTACCACGATATTATGCCGTGGGAAAAGTTGTTCGATGGCTTCGATGTAGCGACCTACAACGGAGTGAAGATTGCACGTGTCGGCATCTGGGATAGGATGATTAACGCATACGAGAAGGGCGAGACGACTGTCAACCTTCCACACCGTGCGGTATTCTGCAATCCTAAGCACCTTATGGTGGGTACTGACGCTGACGCACTCATTAGCGACCTCGATATCTTCTTCGACCAGAAGGAGCGAAGAAATTACATCTACGCAACTGGTAAGATTGGCACGGCTCTCCTCGAAGAGAATATGATCCACGCAGCTTACTAATCGCTCCATATCTTCATCAAGTATTAAGTTTACAAATCCTCAACACCCACAAAACGGTGTTGGGGATATAACAATTTTAAAACGAATTAATATGGCAACAACTTGCGAGAGCCTTATCGCCCAGGACATCATCATCCCTTGCGAAGACCAGGTAACAAAGGGATTGGAGGGCGATGGACTTATCATCAACCGAGACGACATTGACTTTACCAAGTCCGTTGTCGTGGGTAATACAATCAAAACATTGGTGCTGAAGACTGGCAAGAAGGCATACGCTATCCGGCAGGAGGGCAGCAAGCCATTCACTGGAACCAAGACAGAACTTACCGTTGGTACGTACCGCAACAGCTGGAAGAACACCGTGGCAGTCGTTGTGCTGGCAAATACACCAGATGTTTGCGCAAATATCATTGACGGACTGGCGAACGGTAAGTTCGTTATCATCCTGCGCAACCTTTCGAAGGGAGCGGATGGAAAGGCAGAGTACCAAGTATTCGGATATGCGCAGGCATTGAAGGCAAGCGCAGGAGAGAACGACAAGTACTCGGACGATACCGAGGGCGGATGGCTTATCACGCTGGAAGAGGAGAGCGTACCAAAATCAGCTTATTTCTTCTTCGACACCGACAGCGAGACCACAGCAGCCAAGTACGCCAGTCTGACAACAGCAGCCGTAGGAGGTTAAGCTATGACCTACGAGGAAGCAACAGCCAAGGTCGGGGAGTTGAAGGCACGTTTTGACAGTCCCTTTGATGCAAACGACAAGGCAGTTATCGAAACTCTATATTTCGAGGTAACACGGAAGCGGTTTGTACCGACAACCTGCCAGCAGTGTTACCACGATGCTTTGATTGAAATTTATCTAAAACTCAAAAAAGAAAAGGCTATGCCAAAGCAATGTAATTACGTAATGAAGGCAGGCTTCATCATTTCCTGCCCGGATTTCTACAATGGTAAGATTTTCACTAATGAGAACCTGACCGACAAGGTCGCGCACGAATATCTGACGAAGTACCCACAGATGGAGAAATACTTCCAAAAGATACCCAGCGAGGAACTCATCGAGAACAAGGAGCAGCCAGCAGGCAGCGATAAGAAGAAAGACCTCGACCAAGCCGAAAAAGCAGGCAAGGAAGAGTAATAAAACAACAGGTAAAACGACACAAGCAAGATGAACGTAAAGACAGTTAAGAAGCCGAAGCGAAGAATTGATATTGGCTACGTCAGCCGATTCAAGATGCAGGCATACGGATATGATAATCTATATCCGCAGAACCTCGCACGCATCACGGAAGCCAGCGGAACGGCAATGCTCTGCCTTAACCGCTACGCCCGATTCATTGAGGGCTACGGCTTCGATAGCGATGTTATCGCAGCGTTAGCGATGAACCAGCAAGGGGACACGGCAGACGATTTACTTCGGAACGTGGCGCAAGACCTCGCACGCTTTGGAGGCTTTGCCCTTCATGTTAACTACAACGTTCTAGGGCAGGTGTCGAGCGTGAGCCACGTACCTTTTGAGAATTGCCGCCTTGAAGAGACGGACGACAAGGGGAGCGTGGCGCACGTCTTGCTACACCCCGACTGGGAGCAGAAGAAAACGAGGAACGGAAAGCGGTTGATGGTGAACGAGAAGACCATCGAGCGCATCAACACCTTCAATCCCGACCCCGACATCGTTCTTGAACAGATTGAGAACGCTGGCGGTATCGACAGCTACAATGGGCAGATTCTGTGGCAGAGCCTAGACGGAAAGTTTATCTATCCGACAGCCAGCTACGATTCTGCCATCACGGAAATCTCAACAGATGAAGGTCTGGGCAACGTGAAGATGCGAAACGTCCGCAACAACTTCCTCGTATCGTGTATGCTCGTAACCAAGAAGGGCGTGCCTAAGTTCAACGAGAAAGGCGAAGAGGTGGAGAGCGGACAGATGATTTCCGATGAAGACCTTTTGCAGTTCCAAGGGGACGAGAGCACAGCGAAGATTCTAGCTGTCGAGGTGGAGAACGAGGAAGACGAACCGAAGGTTGTGGCTTTCCCAACGAAGAACTTCGACAAGGAGTTTTCCGTGACCGATAGCAGCGTTATCGAGCGCATCTACGCACAGTTCCACCAAGAACTCTTCTACTCCATCCGTATTGGCAAGCTGGGATTCAGCGGACAAGTTATGCAGGACGCTTACGAATACTATGCAGGCGAAGTGACGACCGAGCAGCGTTTCATCGAGCGAGCCTTCAAGAAGATTTTCAAGAACTGGCACGATCCAGGCATTCAGAACCTAGACCCCAAACTACAGCCGTTGAAGTATATCAGCAGCGAAGCGGCAGGGAATAATACGATAGATTAATTGATTGAGCCTATGGGAGAACAGACAAGAAAGCAACTTATCACGGTTGAACAGTTCCGGGAACTGGCACGACCGACCAGTGTACACCTAGATGAGGATGAAGTGAACGCATACATTCGTGAATGCGAGGACACGAACATCATACCAGCCATCGGGTGGAAGCGGTTCAAGGCAGCGACCGAGCAGGGAGAGTGGGACGATTCAGTCTTGCCCGATTTCCAGCCTGCGGTCTTCCTGGACGGTGGCGAATACACCACCAAAAAGGATGGAGATTGCAGCCAAGACGAAACCAAGGTGCAGAAGTACACCAGCGGAATACGCAAAGCACTCGCTTATTTCACGTATGCGAGGCTTTTCCGTGCCGATGGTACAATTATAAGCCGAGCTGGTGGAATGCGCCACAGAGACGATTATTCGGACCACGTTCAAGATGTATCGAGCAACAAGCAATACAACGACATCATGGATATGGCAGAAAGATATTTATCCGATGCACTCGAATACCTCAAGGCATTCACCTCGAAAGGGGAGGTAAAGCCACAGCGAGGAACGAGGGCACACATTCACGCAATAGGAGATTAATTATGGCAACAATAGACGAAATTAAACAGCAGGCGGAAGCGGTCAAGAACGCTACGAAGGTGGGCGAGAACACAGCCATGAGGGTAGGCGGTGCTCTCGCTGGTCTTGCGGATATTGCAAAGCAGCAGGACGTTGAACTTGGCAAGAAGGCGGACAAGGAGACTGTTGATACCGAGCTTGGCAAGAAGTTTGATAAAACAAGTGTTGCTCATGAATCTGGAGATTCCGAGGAACTTGTTATGTCTCAGAAGACCGTAAGCGATAAACTCAGCGACTTATCAACAGAGTCTAAAACGGCAGCTCTTTACCCGAAAGCGCTTCCATATACAGATGGGTATTTTGTAAGAAGTGATGGTGAACTTAACCAACACGAAGGT
>OIZP01000327.1_pt1 | contig 30757 bp, 20 predicted proteins | sample 1588531 | NCBI WGS metagenome assembly OIZP01 (sample SAMN03283283) | human gut metagenome | biome: human-associated habitat; material: feces | host: Homo sapiens | place: Peru | collected 2012
GAGGTGGTAAATATGTGTAAGGCATGGGATGATCATAAAAAGCGTGGTATTCAGGAGGGCCGTCTTTTTGAAATTTATCTTTCAGTACAGGAGGGAGACTATTCTGCAAAAAGAGGTGCCGAGAAGGCAGAGATGTCGCTCGATGAATTTGAAAAAGCGATGAGCAAGGCGGGATATAAAATACCTGAGCTGGTATAATAATCCAAATATATTTCACACAAACCGGTCTATCCGTGGTACAATAAGCCACAGAAAGACCGGCTTTTTAGAGTATAGCTACAATAAAAGAGGATAGACAAACAGATATGTACAAGACGAAAATAGATAATCTGGATTTAAAACAGATTGCTGACAGTGGTCAGTGCTTCAGATGGAAGAATACAGGAGAAAACGAATACACGGTAGTGGCATTTGACAGGGCACTTCGGATTAAGCAGGATGGGAATGAGTTTGAGCTGGACTGTGATGAGACAGACTGGAACGATATATGGAAAAGCTATCTGGATATGGATACGGATTATGCGGGGATTGCAAAGCTTATAGCAGACGGAGATGACGCGCATCTGAAGGAGGCATATGCATATGGCAGTGGTGTGCGCATTTTAAGGCAGGATTTGTGGGAGATGATTGTTACTTTTATGATTTCCCAGAATAATAACATAAAGCGAATCACAAACAGTGTGGATTTACTTTGCAGGCGGTGCGGGCATAAAATAGACGGCAGTGCAGAGGGGGAAGAGCTGTATACATTTCCAAAGCCGCTTGAGGTGCCGGAGGAGGTTTTTGATGACAGGAGCATGGGCTTTGGCTATAGGGCACCGTATCTGAAGGAAATATATGAGTATGGCGCTAATAATCCTGACTGGCTTGATAATCTGCGCAAAATGAGCTATGATGAGGCGATGGAAAGCCTGCTTTCTCGCAAAGGAATTGGCAAAAAGGTGGCGAACTGCATATGCCTTTTCGGTTTGCATCATGTGGATGCGTTTCCGATAGATACGCATGTAAAGCAGCTTTTGGACAAATATTATAGTGATGGCTTTGATTTTGAGCGTTACAAGGGTGTGGCGGGAATTATCCAGCAGTATTTGTTTTATTTTGAATTGTAGATTCTGGATAGATACGTAGATGACATGTGACAATATGCATATGACATGTAGATAAAATAATATTAGAAAGAGAAAGGATAAACGATGTACGTTATAGTAGGACTTGGAAATCCTGATAAAAAATATGAGCACACAAGACACAATATCGGATTTGATGTGATAGATGCGCTTGCGGATAAATATAATATAAGTGTGACAGACAAAAAGCACAAGGCGCTTTGTGGAAGCGGAGTGATTGAGGGCATGAAGGTGCTGCTTGTGAAGCCGCAGACATACATGAACTTAAGCGGCGAGTCTGTTGCTGAGGTAATGAATTTTTATAAGCTTGATCCGGATGAGGAAATGATCGTTATTTTTGATGATATTTCGCTCGAACCGGGGCGTATCCGTATCCGCAAAAAGGGCAGCGCCGGCGGTCACAATGGCATCAAGAGCATCATTGCAATGACCGGCACACAGGGCTTCAGCCGTATCAAGGTCGGTGTTGGAGAGAAGCCGCAGGGCTGGGATCTTGCTGACCATGTGCTCGGGCGTTTCAGTTCTGAGGACAGGGCAAAGGTAGAGGAAGCTATAGGTCATGCGATGGATGCAGCAGTTCTTATGATGCAGGGCGAGACGGATAAGGCTATGAACATATATAACTAGCTGGAAATCGACAAGGTGATTTTGAACAGACAGAAATGGAGAATTGAAAGTGAAAGCATTTACAGAGCCACTCCTTTCCCTTGCGGGCTTTGAGGAGATGACAAAAACGGCAGAAAAATCGTCCGGACTTATATCTGTCACGGGATGTATAGATGCGCAAAAATCACAGATGATATATGCCTTTGGAGGTCACAGGAAAAACAAGCTTATTGTGACCTTTGGAGAGCAGAAGGCGAAGGAACTGTACGATGAGTACAGTTTTTTTGACAAAGAGGTGGTGTATTATCCATCAAAGGATGTGCTTTTTTACCAGTCGGATATCAGGGGCAATCTCCTGACAGCGGAGCGCATCAGGGCTTTGAAGGCTATACGTGAGCAGGAGAGAGTGACGCTTGTGACCACCTTTGATGCGCTGATGAATACAATGGCGCCGATAGAAAAGATGTGGGAAAACGTGCTTACACTTGAGCAGGGACAGCTTTTGGATTTGAAGGAAATTCAGGCTGCCCTTATCAGAATGGGCTATGAAAAAGAGTATCAGGTCCAGACGATGGGACAGTTTTCTGTCAGGGGCGGTATTCTTGATGTTTTTCCGCTGACGGAGGAGAATCCTATCCGAATCGAGCTGTGGGGAGACGAGATAGACACCATCAGATATTTTGACTGCGAGAGCCAGAAATCCATCGAAAATATTGACCGGGTGAGCATATATCCGGCGGCAGAGATTGTACTTAGCGATGAGGAAAAGGCCGGGGGAATTGACAAGCTTAAGGCAGAGGCAAAGCGTGTATCTGACAAACTTAGAAAGCAGATGAAGACAGAGGAAGCACACAGAGTGACTGTGATGGCAGACGAGCTTACCGAGGAGTGGGGAGAGTTGTCAATGTATGCAGGCATGGATGCTTTTTTGTCGTACTTTTTTGACGAGAGAGTCGGGCTTTTGGATTATTTTAATTCATCGGACAGCCTTATATTTTTCGATGAGCTGACCAGATGTACAGAGCAGGGAAAGCTTACAGAGACTGAGTTTTCAGAGAGCATGAAGCAGAGACTTGCGATGGGATATATACTTCCGGGGCAGATGAACGGTCTTTTTACAGAAAATGAGATTGTGGCAAAGCTCGAGAAGTATTCGTGTATCGCACTCGGTGCGCTCGATAATAAAGCAAACGGACTGCACCAGCTGGGAAGCTATGGTATTCACTGTCAGAGCGTCAGCCCATACAACAACAGCTTTGAGCTTTTGATAAAGGACTTAAAGCGCTATAAGAAAAACGGCTACAGAGTCATTCTTTTATCCGGTTCAAGGACGAGGGCAAAGCGGCTTTCAGAGGATATCACAGATCAGGGAATCACATGCTTTTACACTGAAAACTACGACCATGAGCTTTCCCAGGGGCAGATTATGGTCTGCTACGGCAAGGTGAGAAGAGGCTTTGAGTATCCTATCCTAAAGTTTGCCGTGATTACGGAGTCAGATATTTTTGGGGCGCAGCAGAAGAAAAAGAAGCGTCACCGCACCTATGAGGGTGAAAAAATACAGAGCTTTACCGATTTGTCGGTGGGGGACTATGTAGTGCATGAAAACCACGGACTAGGTATTTACCGCGGCATTGAAAAGCTTGAGGTGGACAAAAAGGTAAAGGACTACATCAAGATAGAGTATCAGGGTGGCTCCAATCTCTATATTCTTGCCACCCAGCTTGACATGATACAAAAATATGCCGGAAAGGATGCCAGAAAACCAAAGCTCAACAAGCTTGGCGGTCAGGAATGGACCAGGACGAAGAACCGTGTCAGAGGTGCGGTAAAGCAGATTGCAGGAGACCTGGTGAAGCTGTATGCCCAGCGTGAGCAGCAAAACGGATATGCCTTCGGCGAGGATACGGTGTGGCAGAGAGAGTTTGAGGAGCTTTTTCCTTTTGATGAGACTGAGGATCAGATTCTTGCAATTGAAGCCACAAAGACTGATATGCAGAGCCATAAAATAATGGACAGACTGATTTGCGGTGACGTGGGCTACGGCAAGACGGAGGTTGCAATCCGTGCAGCCTTTAAGGCAGTGCAGGACAGCAAGCAGGTAGCGTATCTTGCCCCGACAACCATTCTTGCACAGCAGATTTATGATACGTTTTCGCAGAGGATGAAGGATTTTCCGGTGAATGTGGATTTGATGTGCCGTTTCAGAAGCGCAGCAGAGCAGAAAAAGACGATAGAGAAGCTTAAAAAGGGTGAGGTTGATATCATCATCGGAACACACCGTATACTCTCAAAGGATGTGCAGTTTAAGGATCTGGGGCTTTTGGTAATCGATGAGGAGCAGCGCTTCGGAGTGACTCACAAGGAGAAAATTAAGCAGATGAAGGTCAATGTCGATGTACTCACACTGACCGCTACACCGATTCCGAGGACACTTCACATGAGTTTAATCGGCATAAGGGATATGAGCGTGCTTGAGGAGCCACCGATGGACCGTGTACCGATTCAGACATATGTCATGGAGTACAATGATGAGCTTGTCAGAGAGGCGATAAACAGGGAGCTTGCCAGAAACGGACAGGTGTACTATGTGTACAATAAGGTGCGCGACATAGCAGACATAACAGCAAAGCTGCAGGAGCTGGTGCCGGATGCGACTGTTGCATTTGCGCACGGACAGATGAAGGAGACTGAGCTTGAGCGCATCATGTACCGTTTCATCAATGGTGAAATAGATGTGCTTGTATCCACGACCATCATAGAGACCGGACTTGACATCTCAAACGTCAATACAATGATTATACACGATGCGGACAACATGGGACTTTCACAGCTTTATCAGCTCCGCGGACGAGTCGGCAGGTCTAACCGTACTGCGTATGCATTTCTCATGTACAGGCGCAACAAGATGTTAAAAGAGGTGGCAGAAAAGCGTCTTGCAGCGATAAAGGAGTACTCAGACCTTGGCAGCGGCTTTAAGATTGCCATGAGAGACCTTGAAATCCGTGGTGCGGGCAATCTGCTCGGTGCGGAGCAGAGCGGGCACATGGAGGCAGTGGGTTACGATTTGTACTGCAAGATGTTGAGCGAGGCTGTAAAAGAGGCAAAGGGCATCGAGGATATCAGTGACAAATTTGATACGACCGTGGATATTGTGACCGATGCTTATATTCCGGCAGGTTATATTGCAAACGAATTCCAGAAGCTGGATATATACAAGCGTATTGCAGGCATAGAGACAGAGGAAGAGAAGGATGAGATGCTCGAGGAGCTCATAGACAGGTTTGGTGAACCACCAAAATCAGTGCTCAGCCTGCTTCGCGTGGCAAGGCTTAAGGCGTTGGCACATGCCGTATATATCACTGAGATAAAGCAGACCGGCTCACTGATAAAGCTTACCATGTTTGAACGGGCAAGGATAAATCCGGAGAATATACCACTGCTTGTTGCCCGGTATAAATCCTCCCTCAAATTCAATATGGCAGAAAACCCATATTTCACATTTGATTTAAAAAATGGCAGCGTGGCGAAGAAGCGGGATGTGCTTGATGTGGTGGAGGAACTGATTTCGCAGATGCGTAAGGAGCTTATTTCGGCTGAATAGTTAACCGAATTTTGGAATCATGTAGCATATAGCATAGGAAACACCACATGCTTTACGCGAAATTGACGATAATTTACAAAGTTTAGAAAATGCTTGCCAGCAGGCCCGAAAAGCTCTATAATATACGAGCGATACTATACCAATTTTAAAGAGGATAGATACAATGAAAGCGAAAAAAGTAATAGCTATGTTATTAGCTGCAACACTCTCAGTTACAGCTTTTACAGGATGTGCAATAAATAAAACCGCAACAGTTGCGACATTAGATAAAGAGGATATCAAGCTTGGGCTTGTTAATTTTATGATAAGGTACCAGGAGGCCGGTTATGATGACATGTATATACAGTACATGGGCGAGGGCTACTGGGACAAGACAGTATCAGGCAATAATACTGTGCTTGAAACATGGAAGAAAAATGCTATCGAGGAGGCTCATGAGCTTTACACATTAAAGGAGCATCAGTCAGATTACGATGTAGAGGTTTCTGATGATGAGAAAAAGGAAATCAAAAAGGCTGCAGAGAAGTTTATGAAGGCAAATTCCGATGATGTGATAGACGAGATGAGTGCTACAGAGGAGATTGTTGAGGAATATTTAGAGCTTCGCCTCATAAAGAGTAAGATGTATGCTGCAATCATCAAAAATGCTGATTCAAGCGTGACGGATGAGGAAGCCAATATGGCTGCATACACCATTGTGAAGCTTGATTACAAGGGTGCATATGACTCTAATTACAAGTATCAGACATATACAGATGAGCAGTCAGCACAGATAAAGGCACAGGCAGATGCAGTGGTAGAGGCGCTTGCAGGCGGATCATCCTTAGAGGATGCAGCCAAGGCAGCAGGCACTAAAGCCACAACAGGCACATACGCCACATACGTTGATCCGGATGCGGAGAAGACAGATGATTCAGATAAGAAATCAGATGACACAGAGTCTAAAGAGAGCTCAAAGTCATCGGACAGCAAGACAAAGGATAGTGTATACACTACAAACAATCTTGATCAGAGCGTTGTAGATGCGCTCAATTCCCTTGAGGAGGGACAGACCTCAGACCTCATTACTACAGACAGCACTTACTATATCGTAAGGCTCGACAAAAAGACCGATGATGAAGCAACAGAGTCAAACAGAAAAACCGTAAAGGGCAATAAAGAGGACAAATATTACAATGGCATCCTTTCAGGATGGCAGGATGATGAAAAATGGTCTGTAAAGCAGAAGCAGCTTGACAAGATCAAGATTCACAATTATTTTACTACTACCAAGAAGGACAAAAAGGCGACAGACACAAGCGCTACAGAGAGCACACAGCAGTCAGAAAGCACCAATAGTACAGATACAGAGAATACTGAGGCAGTAGATGGAACAGAAAACTAATATCGTACTTATAGGCATGCCGGGAGTTGGAAAGAGTACCATAGGCGTAATACTTGCAAAGGTGCTGGGATACAGCTTCCTGGATGCGGATTTACTGATACAGGAGCAGGAGGGAAAGCTTCTGCGTGAGATAATTGAGGAAAAGGGCACGGACGGTTTTATAGAGGTAGAGAACCGTGTCAATGCCTCTATCAGGGCTGATAGGGCCATTATAGCTACAGGCGGTTCGGTGGTATACGGAAAAGAGGCCATGGAGCATCTTAAGGAGATAGGCAGAGTTGTGTATCTCAAGGTTTCTTATGCCATTTTGGAAAAACGACTTGCAGACATAAAGGGTAGAGGTGTAGTATTAAAGAAAGGGCAGACTTTAGAGACCCTTTTTGAAGAGCGCTCAAAATTGTATGAGCAGTATGCAGACATCGAGGTTTCCGAGGAGGGGCTTGATGTGGAGCAGACAGTAGAGAAGCTGGTGGAGGCACTTGAATTGTAGAGCTTATCTATCGGTTTATTATAAGATAATAGTAGTAGCTGCTGTGTCAGCTATAGACAGCAGCAACGGCACAAATGACGGCTTAAGTATGCCGTTATAAATGAAATTTGTAGTTGGATGTATAACAATAGTGTAAATTGAGAATAGTATATTAGGAGGAAGTATACTCCTGAATTCATAGAGGTGGAATATGGAACAGTACGTAATCAAAGGTGGAAATCTTTTATACGGTGAAGTTGAAATTGGTGGAGCTAAAAATGCTGCACTTGCTATTTTGGCCGCTGCCATAATGACAGACGAGACTGTAACAATAGATAATTTGCCAAATGTAAGGGATATCAATGTCTTACTTCAGGCAATCGAAGAAATCGGCGCACATGTGGAGCGCGTGGATATACACAAGGTAAAGATAAACGGTTCATTTATCAGGGGCGTAAATGTCGATAATGAATTCATCAGACGAATCCGGGCATCATATTATTTAATTGGTGCATTACTTGGAAAATACAAGCATGCAGAGGTTGCGCTTCCGGGAGGCTGTGATATCGGAAGCAGGCCGATTGACCTTCATATGAAGGGCTTCCGCTCCATGGGAGCAGACATAGACATAGCTCATGGCCTTGTCATCGCCAGGGCAAAGGAGCTTAAGGGCACACACATATATATGGATAAGGTTTCTGTAGGTGCCACAATCAATATTATGATGGCTGCAGCCATGGCAGATGGCAAGACTGTTATCGAGAACGCGGCTAAGGAGCCTCATGTTGTTGACGTGGCAAACTTCTTAAACAGCATGGGAGCAAATATCAGGGGCGCAGGAACCGATGTCATCAGAATTGTAGGTGTGGAGAAATTACATGCTACAGAGTATTCTGTCATTCCGGATCAGATTGAAGCCGGTACATTCATGTTTGCAGTTGCGGCAGCAGGAGGCAACGTGCTGGTAAAGAATGTCATTCCAAAGCATCTTGAGGCCACCACAGCAAAGCTGTTGGAGGTAGGCTGCCAGGTAGAGGAGTTTGATGACTCAGTCAGAGTAATATCAGACGGACATTTAAAGCATACACAGGTCACCACACTTCCATATCCGGGCTTCCCGACAGATATGCAGCCACAGATGGCAGTGCTTTTGGGTATCGCTGAGGGCACCAGTACGGTGACAGAGAGCATATTTGAGAATCGTTTCAAGTATGTTGACGAGCTCACCAGAATGGGAGCTGATATAAAGGTAGAGAGCAATATAGCAATCATCAGCGGCGTGAAAAGATACACAGGTGCCAGAGTGAATGCACCTGACCTAAGAGCAGGAGCTGCACTGGTTATAGCAGGTCTTGCAGCAGAGGGCATCACAGTGGTTGATGATATCTACTATATCCAGAGAGGCTATGAGGCGCTCGAGGAGAAGCTTACAAAGATTGGTGCAAAAATTGCCAGGGTAGAGGATGAGAAGGAGCTTCAGAAGTTCATACTCAAGGTATCGTAATAGATATATACGTAAAGAATGAAATGTAAACACAATATAAATGCAATATATAAAATAAGAACCGGCAGCATCTTACTGTAGATGCACGGTTCTTATTTTTGGTTATTTTATAATTTTTTTGAGGAACTACTCCATAACCCTTTTGATTATAAATCGGCTTACATCACAGATTTGATGAAAAACTCGCGGTTTGTGGACAAATCAAGTATACTGCCGTCATCAAAACGTACAATAGGGCGTGACAGTTCATGTGGGTTGAGCATCACAATATTACAGAACCGGCTGTCGTTGAGCATTACACGGTTGCTCTGGTATGTGGTAGCAAGCTTTTTCAAAAACAAAAGCAGGAACTTTGTATTGTACTTTGTAAAACCTTCACTCTCAAAGCTTGATATGACAGCGAACGGACAAAGTGGTGCGCGATAGCGTCTGGCAGCAGTCATGGCATCATATACATCGGCGATGGCTGTTATCATGGCAAAGTCGTCAATCAGTGAGCTGTCAAACTGCGAAGGATAGCCTGAGCCATCACAGCGCTCATGATGCATAAGGGCTGTGCGCTTTATTCTGGAGTCAATCTGCAGATCCTTAATCAAATCAAAACCAAACTGTGGGTGCTTTTTTATGAGTGCAAATTCTTCATCTGTGAGCTTGTCAGGCTTGTTTAGCACATCATCGGGAATCTTGCATTTACCGATATCGTGAAGTACTCCTGCGATAGTAAGCGTATTCACATCTGTCTTTTCCATATGAAGCCATCGTCCGATCATCCTTGTAATAAGCCCTACATTCAGACAGTGTGAGTACAACGGGTCTGCAATGGTGCGCATGTTGTAGAGCATGTCAAAGGTCTCGATTGTAGTGCTGCACGATGCGGAAAGGTCAATGACAGCAGTAAGAAGCGCAGCCTCATCAAAGGATTTTTCGCCGGCACAGATTTTGCCAAAGGTATCCTTGATTTGATTTATACAAGTGAGGTATTTGAGCTGGAAGCCTCGGAACTCTTCTGAGGCCTGAACACGCTGGATGTTGGTCACCATCTCATGTGCGCGGGTTTTGGGTACAGGTTTTACCGTGTCTCGCTTTGCTGTATTTTCGCCGGCTTGCGGTGCTGCTGCATCGAATGGGTTTTGAATTGAGATGCTGCCTACCTTATATAGCTTCATTTTGTTTATGAGCTGACGGGTGAGTGGTGTGCCGGGCAGTGCAAGTATCTGCCCCAAAGGGGTCTTTATCGGTTCTGCTGCCACCATACCAATCTGCGCATCTTTTATGCTGATTTTAATCATGAGTTACTCCAAAAATTTATTTTGATATTGTGTGTATAGTACTATAAATACAAATTTTAGTATAATTACCAAAATCATGAAAGTCAATAAAGAAGAAAGAATAATTGCATAAAATAGCTTATAAATAATGAATAGGGTATCGAAAATGGATTATTGATAAATCTGTATCGAAAATGATACTTGACATATATATCATGTGGTAGTAATATAGCTGACAGAGATTTGAAAAATTCTATATTGTAACTTCTCTTATTCAGAGTGATGGAGATACAAAGGATCTATGAAGTCACGGCAACCCCGTTAGAAAACAGGAAGGTGCCAACCTGAGCGAGTAATCGAACAATAAGAGGATTTTTATTATCTTAATTTTAATCCACTTATTTGCAGTAAGTGGTTTTTTATTGGAAAAATATTGGTCACACAGTATGAAAGGAGCAACAGATAATTAATGGAGAAATTATTATTTACATCAGAATCAGTAACTGAGGGACATCCGGATAAGCTCTGCGATGCAGTATCAGATGCCATCCTTGATGCATGCATACAGCAGGACCCGATGAGCCGTGTCGCATGTGAGACAGCAAGCTGTACAGGCTTCATCCTTGTAACAGGAGAGATTACCACAAAGGCACAGCTTGATATTCCTGCAATCGTCAGAAAAACAGCACTTGAGATCGGATATGATGACGGAAAGAAGGGACTCGACGGAAACTCATGTGCAGTAATGGTTTCAATCGACAAGCAGTCTGCTGATATCGCCATGGGAGTTGACAAGGCACTGGAGGCAAAAGAGGGCGAACTTACAGACGACCTCGACACCGGAGCCGGAGATCAGGGAATGATGTTTGGATATGCTACAAATGAGACTGAGGAGTACATGCCATACCCAATCGCACTCGCTCACAAGCTTGCATTCCAGCTCACAAAGGTTAGAAAAGACGGCACACTTACATATCTTCGTCCGGACGGAAAGACACAGGTTTCAGTAGAGTATGATGAGGCAGGAAAGCCGGTAAGACTTGAGGCAGTTGTACTTTCAACACAGCACGACGAGGATGTTACCCAGGAGCAGATCCATGAGGACATCAAGAAATATGTATTTGATCCAATTCTTCCAAAGGATATGATTGACGATGAGACAAAGTTCTTTATCAATCCTACAGGACGTTTCGTAATAGGTGGACCACACGGAGATGCAGGTCTCACCGGTCGTAAGATTATCGTAGACACCTACGGTGGATATGCACGTCACGGCGGCGGAGCTTTCTCAGGAAAGGACTGTACAAAGGTAGACCGTTCAGCAGCATACGCAGCACGTTACGTAGCAAAGAACCTTGTAGCAGCAGGATTTGCTGACAGGTGTGAGATTCAGCTTTCATATGCTATCGGTGTTGCACAGCCAACATCTATCATGGTTGATACATTCGGCACAGGAAAGCTTGCAGATGACAGAATCGTTGAAATCGTAAGAGAGAATTTCGACCTTCGTCCGGCAGGAATCATCAAGATGCTTGACCTCAGAAGACCTATCTACCGCCAGACAGCAGCATACGGACACTTCGGACGTACAGATATCAAGCTGCCTTGGGAGGCACTTGATAAGGTTGAGGACCTCAAGAAGTATCTCTAAACAAAGTCCTATATATATTAGAAAGAATTTAGAGAAAATTTAGACAGAAGTTATCGGATATATGATATAATTAGGTCATGGGACTGACATTGAGTTGGTTTCCATGGCTTTTTATTTTCAGGAGGAACGGATATGAGCAGAATTTTGATAGTAGAGGACGAGGTTGCAATTGCTGATCTTGAGAAGGATTACCTGGAGCTGAGTGGCTTTGAGGTAGAGGTGGAGAATGATGGCACAAGCGGTCTCGCAAGGGCTTTGGCGGAGGATTTTGATCTGTTTATTTTGGATCTTATGCTGCCGGGCATTGATGGCTTTGAGATTTGTAAGCGGATTCGTGAGAAAAAGAACACACCGATACTCATGGTTTCCGCCAAGAAGGATGATATCGACAAGATAAGAGGACTCGGACTCGGTGCAGATGATTATGTCACAAAGCCGTTTTCACCATCAGAGCTTGTTGCCAGGGTAAAGGCTCATCTGGCCAGATATGAGCGCCTGATCGGAAGCGCCACACCTGAAAATGACATCGTTGAAATTCGTGGCATCAAGATTGACAAAACAGCCCGCCGTGTTTGGGTAAACGGAGAGGAAAAGCAGTTTACCACAAAGGAATTTGACCTGCTCACATTCCTTGCGGAAAATCCAAACCATGTATTTACCAAGGAGGAGCTCTTCAAGGAAATCTGGAATATGGATTCGGTCGGAGATATTGCGACAGTCACTGTACATATCAAGAAGATTCGTGAGAAAATCGAGATGAACACTGCAAAGCCACAGTATATTGAGACTATTTGGGGCGTGGGATACCGCTTTAAGCTGTAGTGATTTTTAAAAAATATAGTAGATATTGTAGTATTAATAGGACATATCAAATTCAAATGCGAAAGGATATGTCCTTGTTGTATATATAAAGTGGCTTATTAATTTATTCAAATGGAGAATACTATGAAGATAAAAACAAAACTTGCTATATCATTCTGCATAATTATTTTTGTGCCTGTTGTGCTCACCAGTATAGTGCTTGTGGGTTTCAATAAGATTCAGCTAAAGGCCATAAACAAGACATATGGCATGGAGGATGCGGGCATGCTCGCGCTCACTGACACGGTGCAGTTTCTGAACAAGGTGACGGGGCGCACATATGATGAGCTCGAGAAGACATCGCTCATAGAACCATCCAGGCTTCTTGATAGTGATTATCTGACTAAGATAAATAAGAAGCTGGAGAAGAAGTATTCATATCTCATAGTGAAAAGTGAAGGAGAGCTCATTTTCAATGGTGGAATTGACAATGATGATATTTTGAGAAAGCTTCCGCGAATATCCAATAAGCAGAGCAGCTCTGATGTGAGCAGCTATATGGACAGTGATGACAAGGTGCTCATAAAGCAGCTTAATTTTCGTGACAGTGATGGTGACGAGGCGAGTCTTTACATAGTGACATCAACCGCGTGCGTGATTCCTGAGGTCAGGACTGTTTTGATAGAGGGAGCATTTGCACTTGTATTGATACTTATTACTACGGCGGCCATGCTTATAGTGTGGATATACAGGAGTATCATCACACCGATAGAGAGGCTACGTATTGCCGCTGAAAATATCAAGGATGGCAATCTGGACTTTGAGCTTGAGACGAGTCCGAGCGACGGAGAGATTGGCGAGCTGTGTACTGCGTTTGAGCAGATGCGCGCGCGCCTCAAGAAAAATGCCGAGGAAAAGGTGACGAATGAGTCTGAAAACAGAGTGTTAATCAGCAATATCGCGCATGATTTAAAGACTCCTATTACTGCGGTAAAGGGCTACGCCGAGGGCATACTTGACGGAGTGGCAAACACACCTGAAAAGGTAGATAAATACGTCAGGACCATTTACAATAAGGCAAACGATATGGATAAGCTCATTAATGAGCTGACACTTTACTCGAAGATTGATACGAACAGGATTCCATACAATTTTGCGAAGATAAATGTCACAGATTATTTTAACGACTGTGTTGAGGAAATAGGACTCGATCTTGAGGCAAAAAATATCAGGCTTTCATATGAGAATCATGTGGATAGTAACGTGCTTATCATTGCTGATCCGGAGCAGCTTCGCCGTGTGATTAATAATATAGTCGGCAATTCGGTGAAGTATATGAACAAGACACAAAGCTATATAGATATCAGGATAAATGATGTTGGTGACTTCATACAGGTTGAAATCGAGGACAATGGACGAGGAATCGACCAGAGAGATATGCCATATATTTTTGACAGATTTTACAGAGCGGATGCGTCGAGAAATTCAGCTACCGGAGGCAGCGGCATAGGACTTTCCATCGTAAAGAAGATTATAGAGGATCACGGCGGCAAGATATGGGCTACCAGCAAAGAGGGTGATGGAACTACCATGTTTTTCGTAATCAGAAAGTATCAGGAAACACAGGATATGAACCGGCAGTAAACAAATAAACAGGATATTGACATAAAAAGTAAAACTATAATTAAAAATAACAATTAGATATTAAAATTAAGAGCTCCCGATTGACAGCGCAAATAGTGTTGCAAGCCGGGAGCTTTAATGTATTTTTTATTTAAAATAAGTTAAGGAAAACACATAAAATATTTGAAAAATAAAGTCTGACATAGTAAAATAGTAGCATTACGCGAAAGAACCATGGAGAAATCGAAAGGGGGACAAATATGCATAAATTCAGACAAAAATATATAGGAGACAAGGCATTTTATAAGCGCTATCTCATGCTGGCCATACCAATGATAATCCAGAATGCAATCACAAATCTGGTAAGCTTTCTGGACAACATTATGGTAGGACAGCTTGGTACAGAGCAGATGTCGGGAGTAGCAATCGTAAACCAGCTCATATTTGTGTACAATCTGGCTGTATTTGGGGCGGTGTCAGCGGCAAGTATATTCGGAGCACAGTACTTTGGCAAGGGAAATCATAGGGGGCATATGTATTCCTTCAGATTCAAGCTGTATGCAGCGCTGCTTGTTACAGCAATAGCGATGATACTGTTTATCACGAACGGAACAGGTCTCATATCACTTTATCTGACAGATACGGCAGGAAACGGTGCCACGGAGGTAGCACTGGCATATGGAAAGGAATATCTGGAAATTGTTATGATAGGTCTCATACCGTTTGCGGTGACACAGGCCTATGCGACAAACATAAAGGAAACAGGACAGACTTTTGTACCGATGGTTGCAAGCTTTGCAGCAGTTGGAAGCAATGCGGTGCTTGATTTTCTGCTCATCTTCGGAATAGGACCGATACCAAAGCTGGGTGTGGCGGGAGCCGCTATTGCCACTGTGATGTCGCGATATATTGAGACAATAATAGTTGTGCTGTGGGCACATAAAAACAGGGATAGGAACAGATATCTCGAGGGCGCTTACAGAGGAATAGGAATGCCGTTTGGTGAGTTTAAGACTATATTCATCAAGGGACTGCCACTTATGCTCAATGAGCTTTTTTGGGCAGCAGGCATGACAACGGTTACACAGTGCTATTCAGTACGAGGACTCTCGGTAATCGCAGGTTTAAACATTGCGACAACGATAACAAACCTTTTCAATATCGTGTTTATACAGCTTGGTGCATGCATCAGCATAGTTGTGGGGCAGTATCTTGGAGCCGGTGAGCTTGAAAAGGCAAAGGATGCGGATAACAAGATGATAGTATTCAGTGTGTTCTGCTGTTCTATAATGGCGGCGGTCATGCTTCTGGTAGGAGGATTTTTCCCTCAGATATATAACACAACAGACGAAATCAAGTCACTCGCAACAAGCTTCATAGCGGTATCAGCGATAATTATGCCATTTTGTGCATTTACACATTCGTCGTATTTCACACTCCGCTCAGGCGGCAAGACACTGGTTACATTTCTGTTTGACTCCGTATTTACGTGGGTGATAGTGGTGCCGGTGGCATTTGTGCTCGCCAAATACACTGCACTTGGCATAGTAGCAGTGTACTTCCTCGTGCAGGCCACAGAGCTGATAAAGGTAGTCATCGGATACTTCATGGTGAAAAGCGACGTGTGGCTCGTGCAGATGGTATAGGAATGTAAGCCATTATCTTGCGGAAAAGTAAAATAAAAGTTATACTGTAGCAAAAGTCAGTATAACAGTTCTAACCCAGAATGAAACGGAGCATAAAATGAGCGAAGAAAAACAGCACAAGCGCCGCGTGCATTATAGCGGAAAATATCCCAAAAAATTTGAGGAAAAATACAAGGAATTAAATCCGGAGAAATACAAGGATACAATTGAGCATGTCATCAGCAAGGGAAATACCCCTGCGGGCATGCACATATCCATAATGGTAAAAGAAATCATAGATTTTCTGGACATAAAGCCGGGACAGACAGGCTTTGATGCCACACTCGGATACGGTGGCCACACAAGGGCAATGCTTGAAAAGCTTGAAGGACAGGGACATATGTTTGCTACAGATGTTGACCCAATCGAGTCTGAAAAGACAAAAAAGCGTCTCGCTGAAGCCGGCTTTGGAGAGGATATTCTCACCATAAAGCTTCAGAACTTCTGCACAATAGATGAGATTGCAAAGGAAGTAGGAGGCTTTGATTTCATACTTGCAGACCTTGGAGTTTCATCAATGCAGATAGATAATCCTGAGCGTGGATTTTCGTTTAAGGTGGATGGACCGCTGGATCTGCGTCTTAATCCAAATGCCGGTATCAGTGCGGCAGAGCGTCTTGACAATATATCCCGTGAGGAGCTTTCGGGTATGCTCTATGAGAACTCAGATGAGCCGTATTGCGAGGAGCTTGCAAAGGCAATCACAGACGAGATCAGGAAGGGCAACCGCATAGATACGACCACAAAGCTTCGTCACATTATAGAGCAGACACTCGATTTTCTGCCTGAAAAGGATAAGAAGGACATAATCAAAAAGACCTGTCAGCGCACATTCCAGGCGCTCCGCATAGATGTAAACCATGAGTTTGAAGTGCTATATGAGTTTATGGAAAAGCTTCCGGGAGCATTAAAGCCCGGTGGAAGAGCTGCCATCCTTACCTTCCATTCAGGAGAGGACAAGCTGGTCAAAAAGGCACTCAAGGCAGGATATAAAGCAGGAATATACAGCGACTATTCAAAGGATGTGATTCGCCCATCAGCACAGGAATGTGCTCAGAACGGACGTGCCAGGTCCACGAAGATGCGCTGGGCGGTCCGTGCGGAATAGAAAAGAACAAAAATAGTTCTAAAAACCTATTGCTTTATTGAGAAAAATAGTCTACTATGGACGTGTTATATGACTGACGGATAAGTGGAATAACCACATGAAATATAACAAATAAGAGCCGACCGTCTGGGCGATAAACCCGGACAGCCGGCTCTTTTTGATTATAAAATCAGCCATAGTCGTATGAATAACCAGGGAATGTATCTCAAAAGAAACAACATGGATATTGACAAAAATACTGTAGTAAGTATATACTAACCACAGTTAAACAAAACTAATCAAACGAAGTAACATTCACACATTTTAAGGAGGATATTACAATGATAGAAATGAAAGAGTGGGATGGATTTGAAGGACGTCTTTGGAAAGAGGAAATCAACGTTCGTCAGTTTATTCAGGACAACTACACTCCATACGACGGAGATGAGAGCTTTTTAGCTGATCCGACAGATGCTACAAACAAGCTGTGGGATGCTCTCCAGAAATTACAGAAAGAGGAGCGTGCCAAGGGCGGAGTTCTTGACATGGAGACAGAGGTTGTAACAGGAATCACAGCTTACGGCCCTGGATATATAGATGAGGCATTAAAGGACCTCGAGCAGATTGTAGGTCTTCAGACAGATAAGCCGTTAAAGAGAGCATTCATGCCTTACGGTGGAATCAAGATGGCGGTACAGGCTGCTGAGACATATGGTTACAATGTAAGCGACAAGCTCAAGGAGATTTTCACAAAATATCATAAGACACACAACACAGCGGTATTCGATGCATACACACCTGAGATGATGAAGGTCCGTCATGCAAAGATCCTTACAGGACTTCCTGACACATACGGCCGTGGACGTATCGTGGGCGATTACCGTCGTGTAGCATTATACGGACTTGATTACCTCATCGAGGAGAAAAAGAAGGACAAGGAAAACTGTGGATGCGGACAGATGACAGATGATGTTATCCGTTTAAGAGAGGAAATCGCAGAGCAGATTAAATGTCTTGAGGATATGAAGAAGCTTGCTGAGATTTACGGATATGATATCTCAAGACCTGCAACAAACGCAAAAGAGGCAGTTCAGTGGTTATACTTCGGATACCTTGCAGCAATCAAGACACAGAATGGTGCAGCAATGTCAGTAGGACGTGTATCTACATTCCTTGATATTTATATCAAGAGAGATATGGACAAGGGCATCCTTACAGAGCAGGAAGCACAGGAGCTCATCGACCATTTTACAATGAAGCTTCGTATGGTTAAATTTGCACGTATCCCTTCATACAACCAGTTATTCTCAGGTGATCCTGTATGGGCAACACTTGACGTGGCAGGAACAGGTGTGGACGGACGTTCAATGGTTACAAAGACAGACTTCCGTTTCCTCCATACATTAGAGAACATGGGACCTGCACCGGAGCCAAACCTCACAGTATTCTACTCATCAAAGCTTCCTCAGACCTTCAAGGATTATGCAGCCCGCATCTCAATTGAGACAAGCTCAATCCAGTATGAGAACGATGACGCAATGAAGCCTGTATGGGGCGATGATTATGCAATCTGCTGCTGTGTATCTGCAACACAGACAGGTAAAGAGATGCAGTTCTTCGGAGCACGTGCAAACCTTGCAAAATGTCTCCTCTACGCTATCAACGGTGGTGTTGATGAGAAATCAGGTGAGCAGGTAGGACCAAACTACGCACCTATCACAGCAGAGTACCTTGACTATGACGAGGTAATGGCGAAATACGACAAGATGATGGACTGGTTAGTAGACATCTATGTAAATACATTAAACCTTATCCAGTACATGCATGACAAATACTACTATGAGGCAGCAGAGCTTGCACTTATGGACACAGACTTAAAGAGAACATTCGCAACAGGAATAGCAGGATTCTCACACGTAATCGATTCTCTTTCAGCAATCAAATATGCAAAGGTTAAGGTAGTACGTGACGAGAGCGGACTGGCAAAGGACTTCGAAATCGAGGGAGAGTTCCCTAAATACGGAAACGATGATGACCGTGCGGACGAAATCGGTGTATGGCTTCTTAAGACATTCATGGACAAGTTAAAGAAGCATCACACATACCGTGATTCAGAGCCTACAACATCAATCCTTACAATTACATCAAACGTAGTATACGGAAAAGCTACAGGAGCAATGCCTGACGGACGTAAAGCCGGAGAGCCGCTTTCACCGGGAGCAAACCCATCATACGGCGCAGAGCAGAACGGACTTCTCGCATCCTTAAACTCACTCACAAAGCTTCCATATGAATGGGCACTTGATGGAATCTCAAATACACAGACCATCAACCCGGGAGCACTCGGAAACAACGAGGGCGAGAGAATCGATAACCTTGTAAACGTAATGGACGGATACTTCGATCAGGGGGCACATCACCTCAATGTAAACGTATTCGGTAAAGAGAAACTCATCGATGCAATGGAGCATCCTGAGAAGGAGGAGTACGCAAACTTCACAATCCGAGTATCAGGATACGCAGTTAAGTTCATCGACCTCACAAGAGAGCAGCAGCTCGATGTAATCTCACGTACATGCCACGAGAGAATGTAATATGATCTAAGGTGTCACAGAGTGTACTACGATTCTGTTTGCAGAAAGAGTAGTATGCTCTTGTGACCCTCATATCATATTATGTATGTGGTATAAATTTACAGAGTTAATATACAATCACAGATATACCGGAATGTGCAGGCCAAGTGCCTGCATATTTTCTAATGATAGAACCACAGCGTAAGGAATTTTCGGCAACCCGCCGACCGGGACTTAGCAATGCGAATTTCGCAGGGCTTAGAGGCTGTTAGAATTATGAACACAGCCAGCGATGCCCATGCATGGACGCATGGGCAAGGCGTTATGCGCCACGGAAGGCGCGTAAAAGCCGGTCGCGTCAAGCATAGAAAACCTAAATCATAATTCATACAGCCTCTTAGCCCGAAGAACCTGAGCATTGAAAAGTCCCGGTTGGCGGGTTGCCGAAAATTCCGTACTATAAAAATAAAAGTAGCAGCAACAACCTGAAGGAGGTAAAACATGGGAGAAACACTAGGAAGAGTACACTCGGTAGAAAGCTTTGGCTCAGCAGACGGCCCGGGAGTGAGATATATAGTATTTTTGAAGGGCTGCAATATGCGCTGTAAATACTGCCACAACCCTGACACATGGGCAGGCTGCGGCGAAAATGATGGTGCAAAGCTGATGACACCGCAGGAGGTGCTAAAGACAGCCATGCGCTATAAAGCGTACTGGAAGCAAACAGGCGGCATCACAGTAAGCGGAGGCGAAGCACTTTTGCAGATAGACTTTGTCACAGAGCTATTTAAGCTTGCAAAGGAAAAAGGTGTAAACACATGCCTTGACACATCTGGAAATCCGTTTACGAGAAAAGAACCTTTCTTTGGTAAGTTTAATGAGCTGATGAAATATACAGATCTCTTCATGCTGGACATCAAGCATATAGATGACGAGGAGCACAAAAAGCTTACGGGACAGACAAATAAGAATATCCTTGATATGGCACAATATCTCTCAAAAAACGGTAAAAAAATGTGGATACGTCATGTGCTTGTGCCTGGAATCACCACGGATGAGAGATATTTAAAGCAGCTTAGAGAATTTATCGACACACTTAAAACAGTGGACAGGGTTGAGGTACTGCCGTACCACACACTTGGGGTGTTCAAGTGGAAGGAGCTTGGTATACCATACCAGCTTGAGGGGGTGGAGCCTCCGACAAAGGAGCAGATAGAATGTGCAAAAAGAATTTTAAATAGTCAGAATTAGTTTTTAAATACCATTGCTAACGACTCATTAAGTTGATACAATATAAAGAGATATTACCATCATATGGGTAGGAATTCTGATAGTCTCGCGGTGAGGATGTCAGGACAATATGAGGAGAGTATAATGAGCAGTATAGTAATAGGAACACTGTATGGGCAGATGAGCTTTATGTGTCTGCTGATACTGGGAGTCATATGTTTCAGATTTTTGAAAGCTGATGATAAAACATACAGCAGCCGTCAATTTCTGGCAGTAGGTATGCTTACAGCGGCAGCAGTTGTGGTGGATTATATTATAGCTATCATAGTATATGACCTGTGGGCGCCGGAAAAACTGGTACTGGACACATTTACGGTCATTTACTTTATATTGATAGCGCTGCTATCATATCATTGGTTTTTGTATTGTGAGGCAGAGCAGCAATCTGTATTTATCCGGCTTAAATCCGGAAGAATCGTGCGCATAGCAGCGCAGGCTGCCATATGTATCATGATGATTACTGTCATGTATCTGAAGTGGACAAGCTTCAGGAATGAGATGATTACAGAAGCTGTTATAGCATTTATACCGGCTATATATAGCTGTATCAGGGCATTTTACAAGTCATTTCTGCCGGAAAATTATGTGAACCGCGATAAATACAGGCGCATGGCTTCGTTTGCAGTGCTGCCTGTTATTATGTTATTTATCCAGTATTTTACACCGATGCTGCCTTCGTTTGTATGTGGGGTGACACTTGGCTATATGCTTGTGTACAGTAACAGCCAGAAATCACTCATTTCCACAGATTTACTGACCGGTATCAACAACAGGAGTGCTTTTGATAAATATATCAGTGCAAAGGTAAGGGTAGGGGTAGGGTCAGGCCATAGCAAGCTGTATCTTTATGTGATAGATGTTAATGATTTAAAATCGATAAATAAAAAATACGGTCCGCTTGAGGGAGACAAGGTGCTTATTGCGACAGCCTTTGCGCTTAAAGAGCTTGCGGCAGAGTATGATTTTTATATAGCCAGATTTGATGCAGATGAGTTTGTAGTCGCCTTTGATACGACAAGCGGGAATATGATGCAGCTCATTCGCAAAAGGATAGAAGAGCGGGTCCCTGAGACTGCGCAAAATATGCAGCTTGAGGCACCGGTGACTGTCACAATCGGAGTGGCAAAATACACAGGTCAGAGTATGCCGGCATGGATAGCTGAGGCACATATGGCGCTTGAGAACGCACGTACCTTAAAAGAGGGAAAAGGAAGGTCGGAAAATGAACTTCAAAAAGAATTGTTTGACGCGACAGACATGCTGTTATCGGAAGCCGAGGTACGTCATGAGAGCTCTGATGAGCTTGACCTGGATGGCCTAGATGAGAAGCTTTTTCCAGTGTTATCAGAGGCATCGCAAAGAATATATATGTTTGTCACAAACATGGAGACCAATGTGACCAGATGGTCCAAAAATGCATTTGGTTTTATGGGAATTGACAGTGAATATGACTTAAACACAGAGGAAAGATGGAAGAAAAAAATACACCCGGATGATATGATGCTGTACCAGAAGGAAGTGGATGCGGTACATTCGGGGAAAAAGGATGCATTTAATCTCACCTACCGTGTAAGGGATGAGGACGGAGTGTTTGTGAGCTGTACAGGTCATGGCCGCATAATAAAGGGTGTGGATGGAAGTCCTGATATTTTTGCAGGCTCAATACTGAATCATGGCATATCGGATTCGGTTGATTCTGTTACCAACCTCTGGAATATGAAGATGCTTGGAAGCTGCCTGAATGACTATATTTTCAGATATGAGTCGGCAGCAGTGCTTATCATCGGAATAACAAAGTATGGACACATCAATGATACCTACGGATATGAGCTGGGCAATGAGGTCTTGAAGAATTATGGCGATGAGCTTTTAAAGGTAGTGAACGGAGATCTTTACGTATTCAGAATGGATGGAACAAAGTTTGCATTCATCAAGCCATACGCAGAGCATGATGAGCTCAGTGAGCTGTATCTCAAGGTGAAAAAAGTAGCTGAGGCCGGGGTAAAGCTTGGCGATGGAATGGTTCAGCTTAGGCTTGCTGGTGGAGCAGTGACAGCAAAAAACTACTCCGGCACACCGTACAATCTGTTAAACAGCGCCACATATGCACTCAGCATATCGAAGCATGAAAAGCACGGAGATCTGGTATTTTTTGACAGTACCATAATTCATGACAATATGAAAAATATGGAGCAGATTGCGGAAATCCATAAGAGCGTCATGGACGGCTGTAAGGGATTTTTCCTATGCTATCAGCCAATAGTCAGCGCCACGGACGGAAGGATAGTTGGAGCTGAGGCTCTTATCAGGTGGAAAAATGAGAAGTACGGATTTGTGCCACCGGATTCATTTATTCCATGGCTTGAGGAGGACCCTTGTATTTACATACTCGGAAACTGGATTATTGAGACAGCGCTTGTGGCGGCAAAGAGATTCAAGAAGGTCATACCTGATTTCTTCATAAATGTAAATATAGCGGCCACACAGCTTGAGAATACAGCATTCCGCACGGATGTACTCAATATGGTTGAGAGACTTGATTTTCCCAAAGAGGATCTTTGGATAGAGCTTACCGAAAGATGTAAGGATTTAGACCACGATTTTCTAAAGAGGGAGATATCCTTTTTCAAGGAGCATGGCATACAGATAGCGTTAGATGATTACGGAACAGGCTCGGCATCACTGAGTCTGGCACTGGAGCTTCCGGTGGGCGAGATAAAGATAGACCGATCATTTACGAAGGACGTCATGGAGGATGAATTAAAGCAGGCGATTGTCGAGTCCATTCTTGTTTTTACCGGACGTATTAGGATGCGTTCGTGTATAGAGGGGATTGAGACTCATGAGATGGCGGAGTATCTAAAGCAGTTTGGACCTATGTATTATCAGGGTTATGCATACTCCAAGCCTGTCGAGGAAGAGGCATTTATGTCTCTCATAAAGGAACAGTCGGGCAAATAAACGGATATGCTTGCGTATCGCAACTGTAAATGTGCTGAACAGTTAAAATTTACAATAACAATTTGCGGGAGTTACAACATGGGAAAACCAGATATCATTTACGAAGACAACGACATTATCGTCTGCTACAAGCCGGCGGGAATTGCTACACAGACCAGGCGTATAGGGCAGCAGGATATGGAGAGCTTCATAAGAAATTACAGGGCGGCTAAAAATGAGCCGCCTTATGTCGGCATAGTGCACAGACTCGACCAGCCGGTAGAGGGAGTGATGGTATTTGCCAAGAATCAGAAAGCAGCGGCTTCTTTAAGCAGACAGATAAAGGAGCATACAACAGAGAAATATTATCGTGCGGCAAGCAGAGGTCAGGGAGTGTCAGGAGCAGATAAGGAAGAAGCTAATAAAGAAGATAATCATGATCTGGCATGGCATACTCTCACAGATTATATCTCCTTCGACAAGCTTACCAATACATCTAAAATCACAAGCGAAAAAGACAAGCTGGCAAAAAAAGCAGTGATTCAGTACAGGATAATATCAAATGAATGCAATAAAACAGAATTTGACATAAAGCTTCTCACCGGAAGGCACCATCAGATACGTTTGCAGCTTGCAAATATTGGCTATCCACTGATAGGAGATACCAAGTATGGGAAGCCTGCCTCAAATAACTCAGGAACGGGAAGCAAATCCGGACGCACCGGTGGCGGTGTGAGGGAGCAGCTTGCACTTTGCTCCTACAAGCTTGTTTTTGACCATCCTGCGACAGGGGAGAGGATGACATTTGAACTACCATAGTGCTGTTGGGAATAAGATGAATTAAAGTGTATGGTCTTTTTTATATGAAGAAAAATACAGTAGACAATATTATTTATATTATCTATTATAAGTTCATAGGTTAGTTACTTGAGTGGTTAACCATGCAACCATACCGCAAATATGAGCGAAATTAGCTGTGTAGCAGCGATGCTAAACAGAGTGCAGATAAAGTACAAATATCGTGCGGTTTTGCGAATGTGTGTGGTGGTTCTGGATAGTTACGATAATAAAAAGTACAACAAGTAGGTAATTGCGGAACAAGTGCGCACTCCTGATTAAAAAGCGGTAAGAATTCTGCAACGTAGAGTTGTTCATTGCGGAATAATTGATGAAGATGATAGCAAACGTTCCGGTCATTCCATGGCTGTTCAGGGATATGCCACTATACAAAGCAAAAGCTCTGGAAATCAACTCCATACTTTAATGGTATTTGATGGTTGGAATGAATATGTACGATATTTAAATTTAGATTTTGGAAACTGGACTGATTTGCGAGGTACAACTTTTAATGGATAAAAAAAAGCGACTACTTATTCTAATATTTGTATTAATATTAAGCGGAATTGTTGTGATATTCATACATAAAAATGGTTCCATGAAAGGAGATTCTATTATGGAAGAAAATGCTATTTCCGGAGATGATAATACTCATTGGTTCCATTCAAACGGTATCATCACATCCATAGATAACTCTCAAAAAAAAATCTGTGTTGATATCAGTCAAAAAAATAATTTTTTTGATGGTACCAATATTACATTAAATTGCAACAAATCATCTCTCGACATTACATATTTAGAGGCTGGTCAAGAAATTACTTTCTATTTCTTTGAGAATAATGTACTTGACACTGAAGTTGCAATAGAGAAACTAAATATCGTTACACCATAACCTTTAGGGATTAGATAGTGTTCATCTAATCCCTTTTATTATGCTATGACATAATATTGGCACATCTTTGTGATTGAAGTGTAAATTTACACATGCTACAATAAGTATTGCTTATAGTTTTCTTTATTTTCAGCACCTATAAATGGTGCTTTTTTGTACCCGTAATTCATTCAATCACTGACAACTTGTTCTAAGTATTTTATACGTACAGCATACTTAACCATATACCAAACGTAAACTGTACATACAGCCATACGTATAACGTTTTCTATTTGTATAGAAAAGATGCGGAGCATGTGAATGAAATTCTGAATCAGGAGAAATCAATCTATATTTAGATAAGCGAAATGATAGAAAACGACATACTGCGGGATGTGCTTTTGGAGGATGAGCGCGTGCCGAGCACAAACGAGCTTGCAAAGCTGTATGCGATAAATCCGTCTACAGCGGCAAAGGGCATAAATATACTTGTGGATGCAGGAATTTTGTATAAGAAAAGAGGGATTGGAATGTTTGTGAGTGACGGAGCAAAGGAAGTAATAAGGACAAAGCGGAAAGCCCGCTTTTTGTTGAAGCTGAACAATATGACGTAGCGAAAAAATAAAAACTAGAAAATTTTCGTCTACATGACGAAAAACAGTAAAATTTTTAATGTTTATCGAAAAATATTCTATAGTGATTCCCGAAATATTTTTGTATACTAGCCTTACCAACAAAACAAAGGGGGACAAAAATATATGAAGAAAAAATTTGTTGCAATCATGATGGTAGCTGCTATGGCAGCGTCAATGGCCGCTTGTGGATCAGATGGGGGTTCTTCTGATACACAGAAAGGGGGAAGCAGCACATCGACATCAGATGTTGCAAACAAGGACAAGCCACTCGTGTGGTTCAACCGTCAGCCATCAAACAGCTCAACAGGAGAGCTTGACACAACAGCACTCAACTACAACAAGGATACCTATTATGTAGGTTTCGATGCTAATCAGGGAGCTGAACTTCAGGGAGAAATGGTAAAAGAGTATATCGAGAAGAACATCGATAAGATCGACAGAAATGGGGATGGCGTTATCGGATATGTACTTGCAATCGGTGATATCGGACACAACGATTCAATTGCAAGAACAAGAGGTGTTCGTAAAGCTCTTGGAACAGGCGTAGACAAGGGCGGCGAGGTTGACAGTGCACCGGCAGGAACAAACTCAGACGGAAAAGCATCTGAGGTTCAGGACGGCAAGATTACTGTAAACGGCAAGGACTATGTAGTAAGAGAGCTTGCTTCACAGGAGATGAAGAACTCAGCCGGAGCTACATGGGATGCAGCTACAGCAGGAAATGCAATCGGAACATGGTCATCATCATTTGGTGATTCAATCGACGTAGTTGTTTCTAACAATGATGGAATGGGAATGTCAATGTTCAATGCATGGTCAAAGGACAACAAGGTTCCTACATTCGGATACGATGCTAACAGCGATGCAGTAGCAGCTATCGCAGAGGGCTATGGCGGAACAATCAGCCAGCATGCTGACGTTCAGGCTTACCTCACACTCCGTGTACTTAGAAACGCACTCGATGGTGTAGATATTGATACAGGTATCGGCACAGAGGATGATGCAGGAAACGTATTAAGCGATGATGTATATGTTTACAAGGATGATGAGAGATCTTACTACGCATTAAACGTAGCAGTTACAGCAGATAACTACAAGGATTTCACAGATTCAACAGTTGTATGGTCACCTGTTTCAACACAGCTTGATTCAGATAAGCACCCTACAAAGAAGGTATGGCTGAATATCTACAATGCTTCAGATAACTTCTTAAGCTCTACATATCAGCCACTCTTACAGAAGTATGATGATCTCTTAAATCTTGATGTTGAGTACATCGGTGGTGACGGACAGACAGAGTCTAATATCACAAACAGACTTGGAAATCCAAGCCAGTACGATGCATTCGCAATCAACATGGTTAAGACAGATAATGCAGCTTCTTATACAGCTCTTTTGAACCAGTAAAAGTATTTAAAGCACTTAGTTGGGGAGGGAAAAATCTCTCCCCAAAATAAAGTGTATACAGACGACAGCAAATATAGAGTTAGGAGCAGGAAGTATGGGCGATAAGAATAATGAAAACATCTTATCGATTCGTGGCATGAGCAAGTCATTTGGACGAAACAGGGTTCTTGACCACATCAATCTGGATGTGAAAAAAGGTACTGTAATGGGTCTCATGGGGGAGAACGGAGCCGGTAAGTCGACAATGATGAAATGTCTTTTTGGTACATACCAGAAGGACGAGGGAACTATATATCTGGACGGAAAAGAGGTAAGCTTTTCAGGTCCTAAGGATGCACTGGAAAATGGTATAGCAATGGTGCATCAGGAGTTGAACCAGTGTCTTGAGAGAAATGTCGTAGACAATCTGTTTCTCGGAAGATATCCGGTCAATTCATTTGGTATGATTGATGAGGGACGCATGAAAAAAGAAGCGTCTGAATTATTCAGAAAGCTGGGAATGACAGTTAATCTCGAGCAGCCGATGAAAAATATGTCAGTATCACAGCGACAGATGTGTGAGATTGCAAAGGCAATATCATACAACTCAAAGGTTATAGTATTGGATGAGCCTACATCATCACTTACGGTACAGGAGGTTGAAAAGCTGTTCCAGATGATGAGGATGCTTCGTGACCAGGGTATTTCACTTATCTATATTTCTCACAAGATGGATGAGATTTTTGAGATTTGTGATGAGATTTCGGTTCTTAGAGATGGAAATCTGGTCATGACAAAAAGCACAAAAGAAACAAATATGAATGAACTGATTGCAGCGATGGTTGGACGAGTACTGGAGAACAGATTCCCTCCGGTAGACAACAAACCAAAGGATGTAATCTTGTCAATACAGCATCTTTCGACAAAGTACGAGCCACATCTGCAGGACATCACCTTTGATGTGCATGAGGGGGAGATATTTGGACTATACGGACTTGTCGGAGCAGGTCGTACAGAGCTTCTTGAGACGATTTTCGGAATCAGGACAAGAGCTGCAGGACGAGTATATTTTAAGAACCAGCTTATGAATTTCACCTGTGCAAAGGAGGCTATGGACTATGGCTTCGCACTTATCACAGAGGAAAGAAAAGCAAATGGACTTTTCCTTAAGGGAAACCTCACCTTTAACACGACAATCGCAAATCTCGGTGCCTATAAGAATGGACCGGCGCTTTCAGACAGCAGGATGACAAAGGCCACCTCTGATGAGATAAAGATTATGCACACAAAGTGTATGGGACCGGAGGATATGATTTCGGCTCTCTCAGGAGGAAACCAGCAGAAGGTTATCTTTGGTAAATGGCTTGAAAGAGGACCGCAGATATTCATGATGGATGAGCCTACAAGAGGTATCGATGTAGGTGCCAAATATGAGATTTACGAGCTGATAATCAATATGGCAAAGCAGGGTAAGACAGTCATTGTAGTTTCATCTGAGATGCCTGAGATCCTTGGTATAACAAATCGTATCGGAGTCATGTCAAACGGACGGCTCTCAGGAATTGTCAATACAAAGGAAACCAATCAGGAAGAGCTGCTGAGACTCAGTGCAAAGTACCTATAATAAAGGGAGAAGACGGATATGGCTAATAGTAAGATTTTAACGGCTGAGCAGGAGCGCACTCTGCGCCAGCCTATCGACGAATATGTTGGTGGAATACAAAAAGAAATTGATGCACTCAGAAAAGACGGAACTACAAAGGTTGTAGAGTGTCAGTCAGCAATAGCAGGCATCAAGAGAGATAAAACTCTTTCAAAGGGCGAGAAAGAGTCAGAAATAGCAGCCTGCGAGAAAGAGCTTGCAAAGGCAAAGGCTGTTGAGGCAAAGAACAAGGATGAGATTTCAAAGCTCATCGCCAAGGCTGAAAGCTATTTAAAGGAAAATTTTGATTCAAAGTATTACAATGCCATTAAGGCAAGCTGTGAGGCGGAAAAGGCAGAGGCGCTTGCTGCTCATAATGAGAGAATGGCAGAGCTTGATAAAAAGCACAAGGCTGCCCTGGCAAAGACCTCAGACAGCACTGAGATAAAGGAAGAAAACTACGTACACAAGAATCGTATTTCCAATGAGAAGCTTGAGCTCGAGAAAGAGTATCAGAGAATCAAGGACAGAAAGCATGAGGCATACAGCTATAAGTATCATCTGATTGATATGTTACGTCTTTCAAAGTTCACATTTATGGAGACAAGAGCCCAGAAATGGGAGAATTACAAGTATACGTTCAATAGGAGAAACTTCCTGTTACAGAATGGTCTTTATATTGCAATTATACTTATATTCATAGCGCTTTGTGTCATAACACCGATAAAGAAGGGCACACCTCTTCTGACATACAACAACATACTGAATATTCTTCAGCAGGCTTCACCGAGAATGTTCTTAGCACTTGGTGTTGCAGGACTTATCCTCTTAACAGGAACGGACCTTTCTGTTGGACGAATGGTTGGTATGGGTATGACAACAGCCACAATCATCATGCATCAGGGTATCAATACAGGCTCTGTATTCGGTCATATATTTGACTTTACAGGAGTACCAACAGGTGCAAGAGTGGTTATCGCATTACTTGCATGTATCGTGCTTTGTACATTCTTCACAAGTATTGCAGGATTTTTTACAGCGAAGTTTAAGATGCATCCGTTTATTTCAACCATGGCCAACATGCTTGTTATCTTCGGTATCGTAACATATGCTACAAAGGGAGTTTCATTCGGTGCTATTGAGCCGGTTATCCCTAACATGATTATTCCAAAGTTAAATGGTTTCCCAACCATCATCCTCTGGGCAGTAGCAGCAATCGCAATTGTATGGTTTATCTGGAACAAGACAACATTTGGTAAAAACCTCTACGCAGTAGGAGGAAACCCGGAGGCAGCAGCAGTTTCAGGTATCTCAGTATTTGCAGTAACTCTCGGTGCATTCGTTATGGCTGGTATCCTTTATGGATTTGGCTCATGGCTTGAGTGTGCAAGAATGGTTGGTTCAGGCTCAGCAGCTTATGGACAGGGCTGGGACATGGACGCAATCGCAGCCTGTGTAGTTGGTGGTGTATCATTCACAGGTGGTATCGGTAAGATATCAGGTGTTGTAACCGGTGTATGTATCTTCACAGCACTCACATACTCTCTTACAATCCTTGGTATTGATACAAACCTTCAGTTCGTATTCTCAGGAATTATCATTCTTGTAGCAGTTACACTTGACTGTCTGAAATACGTTCAGAAGAAATAATATCGCAAGAAAATTTCTTTTTCATACTTCCAAAAAGATTAGCAGAGATGTCTGGGAGGCATCTCTGCTTTTTGCTTGTGCGCCTAGCGGCGCACGTTTCTAACGGGTTAAAGTCCCGAATCCG
>OIZP01000329.1_pt1 | contig 30672 bp, 20 predicted proteins | sample 1588531 | NCBI WGS metagenome assembly OIZP01 (sample SAMN03283283) | human gut metagenome | biome: human-associated habitat; material: feces | host: Homo sapiens | place: Peru | collected 2012
GAGCCAAAGCCATCTCTGCAATCTGATGTCCCGGAACGATGGTAGTCTGTCCTGGTTTAGGTCCCACTTCCTTTACCACACAATCGGCATAGCGCTTGGCAATATTCAGGAACTTGGTGCTTCCGGTAGCCTGATAGTGAGCGCAGGCTGCATCTACCATGTGACCGAGGTTGTAAAGCTCGTGGCTCGCCTCCTCATCCTTGACCCAACGTTTATTTCCCGACCACTGGTGTGGATGCTTTGGGTTGATGGTACGGGCGGTATAGAGATAGCCATCTGGCTCCTGAGCAGCAGCTACTACATCGAGCACGCTGTCTATGTAAGCCTTCAACTTCTTGTTCGGATAAGTCTGGAGGATGTAGCTGGCACCTTCGATGGTCTTATAAACATCGGTATCATCGAAAGAGAAGCCCATGAACTTGCTCACATCCCACTCCTTGGTATCCAAGCCCGGGTGGTTAGGATGCTGCAAGGTATAGGCAGCCATCTCGAAGTTCTTGTAACGGTGCTCGCTCTCACACTTGCTGAAAGCCAATGGCACGGTTACCTCTCGGGCAGCCTTCAGGCGGGCACCCCAGAAGGTATTCTGTGAAATCTTCACACTGGTGAATGGTACTTGAGTGAATGGATAGCCATTGCCCAATGTCTTCAGCTTCTGCGCCATTGTTGGCATTGCCACGGCAGCAGAAAGCAATACTGCTGAAATTAATCTCTTCATATTGATAGGTTTAAAATTTATTATTGTTATATGATTTGCGGTGCAAAGATAACAATAATTTTCGAATATAGTGTATATCAAACAACAAAAGATGGGTACTTATCGTTCAAAAACCATTTAGCACTGATAAAAACAGAGTCATTTCGTTCAAATGACCACCTTTTTGGGAACAAAATTAGCAAAAATACACTTTACGTCCCATTTTTCAGAATATTATTGTATCTTTGCACGCATAAAAAACAAAGAATCACATAGAACAATGGAAAAAGCAAAACAGATTCCTTACCGTGCCATCGCACTCGACCTGGATGGCACCCTGACCAACCACGAGAAGGTGGTTACTCCGAAGACCCGCGAAGCGCTGCTCCAGGCTGCCAGCCAGGGAGCCGTCATCATCCTTGCATCCGGTCGCCCTACCTACGGCATCGAACCGGTGGCAGAATGCCTGGAACTGCAGAAGCGAGGGGGCTACATCCTTTCCTATAATGGTGGCAACATCGTGAATGCCCAGACCGGCGAGAAACTCTTTACCCAGTTTCTGCCAGATGAGGTAATCCCTGTATTATATAAGTACGCGCGAGAGAAGAACCATGCCCTGCTGGGATACGCCGGCAATGAAATCATCACCGAAATGCCAGACGATCAGTATGTGAAGGAAGAATCGCGCATCAACAAGATGAACATCCGCAAGGTAGAGAATCTGCTCGAAGCACTGGAGCCTCATCCTACCAAGCTCCTCATGACGGGCGACCCTTCGGATATGCTCAAGGCTGAACAGGAACTGCTGGATATGGTAGGCGATAAGATGGACGTCTTCCGCTCAGCCCCATTCTTCCTCGAACTGGTGCCTAAGGGAATCGACAAGGCGCAGTCGCTGAGAAGACTCCTCGCGAAGATCAATCTCACCCCTGCCGATATGATAGCCTTCGGTGACGGCTACAACGACCTGAGCATGCTCAAGCTTGCCGGCATGGGAGTAGCCATGGCGAATGCTGCCCCGGAAGTAAGAGCCGATGCCGACTACATCACCCTCTCGAATGAGGAAGATGGCGTAGCTGCAGCACTGGAGCACTTCGGCATGTAGCAGGCCCTCGCCCCCACATACTTACTCCAACCACTAAGGAAACTTGAGGGGAATAACAAAAATTAAATTGAAATATTTTGTGTTTTCTTCCTTTTAGAGTACCTTTGCAGTCAAAAATCATTCAGGAACTATCATCCTGACAGATAACAGAATTAAAGCATATCAACGATTATGTTACAACTTGACGATTTCTACAAGGCCCGCTTCGTGCTGAGCCACGTAATTAGAAAAACTGAGCTGGTTCACACACCGAGAATCAACCCAGATAGTGATGTTTATCTGAAACCGGAATGCCTCCAGAAGACGGGGTCGTTCAAGATTCGAGGTGCATACTATAAGATTTCCCAACTCTCTCAGGAAGAGAAGGAGAAGGGTGTGATTGCCTGTTCGGCAGGCAACCACGCACAGGGTGTGGCTCTCGGCGCTACCGCCATGGGAGTGAAGAGCCTCATCTGTCTGCCCGAGGGTGCCCCTATCTCCAAGGTAGAGGCTACCAAGCGTCTGGGTGCAGAGGTCTGCCTGGTTCCGGGCGTCTATGATGACGCTTACCAGAAGGCGCTGCAGCTGAAGGATGAGCACGGCTATACCTTCGTGCATCCTTTCGATGACGAAAAGGTGATTGCCGGACAGGGAACCATCGGACTGGAAATCCTCGACCAGCTGCCTGATGTAGAAGCTGTGGTAGTACCGGTAGGTGGCGGCGGACTGATTTCGGGAGTCGCTTTCGCCATCAAGTCGCTCAACCCCAACGTCAAGGTCTATGGAGTCCAGGCAGAGGGAGCAGCCAGCATGGTTCAGAGCCTCCACGACCACAAGCAGGAGAAGCTGCCATCTGTGGCAACCGTAGCCGACGGCATCGCCGTGAAGGAACCGGGAAAGATTACCTTCGAAACCTGCTCCAACTATGTGGATGAAATCGTCACCGTAAGCGAGGACGAGATCTGCGCTGCCATCCTGAAGCTCCTCGAGAGCGAGAAGATGGTGGCAGAAGGTGCCGGAGCAGCCAGTGTGGCTGCCGTGATGTACAACAAGGTACCGGTGAAGGGCAAGAAGACCATCTGCGTGGTAAGCGGCGGTAACATCGACGTTACCATCCTCAACCGTGTCATCAACCGTGGATTGGTAAAGAGCGGACGTCTCTGCACCATCGAGATGGAGCTGGACGACAAGCCGGGCGAGCTGGTAGAGGTAGCCTCCGTCATCGCAAGCCTGGGCGGCAACATCACGGGAGTTCATCACGACCGTTCTGCCAACCGCAACAAGGTGAATGCCTGCGTGCTCCGTGTCACCATGGAGACCCGCGACGAGGAACACGTAAAAGAAATCAAGGAGGCTTTGGAATCAAAGGGATTCCATCTCTGGATAGTATAACCGTGCAGAGACTTACAAAAATCCATAAAATATAAAAAGAGGGTGCGCCGTCAGTTGATAGCGCACCCTCTTTTTATATTTAATGAAACTTCTTTATTACCATCAAGCTCTTTTGTTATTGAGCTTTATCTTTAATAGAGCTACTTTACTTCCTTGAGCAAGCAAGGGCGAACCTTCTCGGTTACACCAGCTTCCTCAGTAATCACGGTAGTGAGAGGCTTGAGGTCGGCAGCATTCTTTGCCACCATCACCTTGTAATCACCAGCCTCAACCTGCCACTGACTATCAACCTCATTGAAAGAAGCCAAGTTCTTGTATGGGATGTCGATAGTAACAGTCTCTGACTCACCAGGCTGCAAATTCTTAGTCTTGGCATAACCACGAAGTTCCCTTGCAGGTTTATCCATATCCTTACCAGGAGCTGCCACATATACCTGAACTACTTCCTTACCAGCTACCTTACCAGCATTCTTCACAGTCACCTGAACCTTGATATTGCCCTGTGCATCCTTCGTTACCGCAGGTTTGCCATACTTAAAGGTAGTATAACTCATACCATAACCAAAAGGATAAGATACAGGCACATTCTTAGACTGGTAATAACGATAACCTACATAAACACCATCATTATACTCGGTGTAATCCACATTCTTCACATCACCCTTGCTACCGATACCTTTGCCCATAAACATACCAAGCACATCGTCAACCTTGACAGTCTCAGGGTTAGGGAAATCAGCCTTAGAAGGAACGTCGTTATAACTTACAGGCCATGTCATAGGAAGACGACCAGAAGGATTCTCCTTACCCGACAAGATGTCAGCAACACAGTTACCACCCTCCTGACCAGGCAGCCAAGACAACAATACAGCATCAGGACCACCAATCCAGCTCTTGGTCTCAACAACGCCACAAACATTCAAGATGACAACCACCTTCTTACCAGCCTTATGGAAAGCGTTGCAAACGCCAGAAATCATATCCTTCTCCTCCTTGGTGAGATTGAAGCTATCAGAAATCTTGCGATCCAAGAACTCACCAGACGACTTACCAATAGTGATAATTGCCATATCGTTGTTTTTGACGGCAGCAGACATATTCAATTCAGCAAGGCTCATCTCAGGGATGAAGTGACCAGGCAAGAAAGCCTCCAAAGGATTCTTTGGCTTTGGCAAGTTTGCCTTTGCCTTTGGAGCATACTCTATATATGACTTCTGGATGTCGCCATCCACCTGATAGCCAGCATTCTTCAAACCATCCAACAAGCTAACCACATAAGCATGGTTAACATTGCCAGAACCAGTACCACCAGCTATGAAATCATAAGAAGTATTACCGAAGAGGGCTATGTTCTTAATCTTCTGAACGAGTGGCAATACATTCTTGTTGTTCTTTAACAACACCATTCCCTCGGTAGCGGCATTGCGAGCCACCAAAGCATGTCCCTTCAAATCAGGATTGTTGTCGGCAACATACTGCTTGAAACGAGGAGTCTGCATGATATACTCCAAGATATGGCGTACATTGCGGTCGAGGATTTCCATCGACAGGCGACCATTGAGCACAGCCTTGCGAATCTCCTTCACCTGGTCTGCCTTACCTGGCATCAACAGGTCGTTACCCGCTTCCATCTGGGCAGCAGCGCTAAGACCACCAAACCAGTCGGTCATCACCATACCCTTGAATCCCCACTCATGGCGTAGAATCTCTGTTATCAAGTCACAACGCTCGCTAGACATCGTACCATTGATGAGATTGTAAGAAGTCATCACCGTCCAAGGCTGAGCTTCCTTGACAACGATTTCGAAAGGTTTCAAGTAAATCTCACGGAAAGTACGTGGATTACCGATAACATTATTACGAGTACGATTGGTCTCCTGGTTATTCAGTGCGAAGTGCTTCAACGAAGTACCTACATCGTTGCTCTCGATACCATTCACCATAGCTGCACAAATGGTACCAGCCAACAATGGATCTTCTGAATAATACTCAAAGTTACGGCCACAAAGAGGATTACGCATAATATTGGTAGCAGGTGCCAACAAGACATCTACGCCATAATGCTTCACCTCATCTCCCATAGAGGTACCTACGGAATACACCAAGTCTTTGTTCCAGGTAGAGCTCATCACAGTAGCCACAGGGAAGTGGGTACAGTAGAATGTCTTGTCGGTATCCTTGCGTTTAGGGTCGATGCGAAGACCTGCAGGACCATCGGCTACAACCGTAGCAGGAATGCCCAGACGCTCAATACCATTCACCTGACCTGCGGCACCCTGTACCAACTGACCTTGGTTACCAATGGTAGCCTCCATCTGGCTCTCATACTTACCCGTAGAACCTACCACCAACTGAATCTTCTCATCGAGGGTCATCGCATTGATGACATCCTGGATAGGAGACACACCCAACTTTGGGTTCTGTGCTTGCACTACGAAAGTCGCAGAAAAAAGCACACATGAAGAAACTAATAATTGTTTTATCATTGTCTATACCTTATTTTATTAAACTATTACTTGAAAAACTGATTTTATCATTTGAAAATCTTCTGTGCGAACTCTGTAAGATACACACGCCAATTACGCCAGATGTGTCCACCCTCCGTTTCCAAATAGGTATATTTATACCCCTTCTCATCGAAGTAGCGACGCAAGTCTGCACTGCTCTTATAGAGGAAATCGGTCTTGCCCATACCTATCCAATACAACTTTGGCTTGTTCTTAAACAGAGTAGCCAACTGTTTCTTAGCCTCCTCATTACCCTGCAACTGCTTGTAGAAGTCACTACGGAAATCGCCAGTAGTACCCACATGCAAACCTGCAGAGAAGAGTCCGATGTAATCAAACTTGGTAGGGAAACGGCGAGAGATATCAAAAGAATGACCACCGCCCATAGAGAGTCCACAGATGGCACGATGAGCCTTGTCTTTAGCAACCTTATAGTGGCTCTCCACATAATTCATCACATCAGGGAAGCTCTCATCCATGGTGGCAGCTGGCTTGGCACCTTGATAGCCATATAAAGAAGGAATATATTGACCTGCCGACCACTCACCTGGAGCAGCCTGGCAATTAGGATTGCCATTGGTCATCACCACGACCATAGGCTTAGCCTTACCTGTGGCAATCAAATTATCAAGAATATGCTGTGCACGTCCTAAAGTAGTCCAGGCATCCTCGTCGCCACCTGCGCCATGGAGCAGATAGAGTACAGGATAATCCTTGCCTTTGTCATAACCTGCTGGAGTATAGACCGTCATACGGCGCTGCATCTTGAGCGTAGGACTATCATACCAAACCTTAGACACATTTCCGTGAGGCACTTCGTTAACGGTATAGAGATCACCACAATCACCTTTCTTGTCTGAAAGAATGAATATATTGGTTTCTGAGGTAATATCACGAGTGATATACACGCTTCCTGGGTCAATGATCTTCACTCCATCCAAAAGGAGATTGTAAGAATACAACTCAGGTGAAAGCATTTGGCTGGTAAAAGTCCAAACACCCTTTTCATCTTTTGTCATATCAGCTACTCCAGGAGCATCATACTTTCCCATTGGTGTATCAATGGTTTTCGGTGCCAGGAAATCACCAGTAACCTGCACCTTTTGGGCATTAGGAGCCTTCAAGCGGAAAGTTACGGTATGGTTGGCGTTCACCTCAGGTGAGATAACAGGAACATTGTCAAACAATGCCTGTTGGGCAAAACTGCCAAGACTCATCAGCAAGGCAGTTGCCAAGAATGTAATTTTCTTCATTGTTATCAATTTTTTGATAATTGTTAGTCTCATTCTATAGAAGGTCTCCTAAGATTTAGAAGACCTTCCTGCTAATTATTAGAATATTTTCTGAACAAATTCGGAGAGATAGATTCTCCAATTTCGCCAAATATGTCCCCCGTCAGTTTCCATATAGGTATATTTGTATCCCTTGCTATCCAGTTTCTCTCGCAAAGCGGTGTTGTCCTTGTAGAGGAAATCGGAATTACCTATGCCTATCCAGAAGAGCTTTGGCTTGGCAGCAAAGAGGTTAGCCAACTTATCATCCACATTGTCGTAGATATACTCATTGGCACCACCGCTCCTCTGCTCCTTGCCGATGGCTGCGGAGAACAAACCTACATAACCAAAGGTCTTAGGATTGTTGATAGAAATATAGAACGAGTGGAAACCACCCATCGAAAGACCTGCTATGGCACGACCTTGAGTATTGGCGATGGTACGATAGCGACTATCCATGAACTTCACTACCTCAGGGAAAGATGCCTCGAAAGATCCCTCCATGGTCTTAGGCAACCACAATGCAGGGACTATCAGATTATCCGATGTCTGTCCTGGAGCTGCCTCCTGAGAGATATTGCCATTGGTCATGACAACGATCATTGGCTTCGCCTTGCCTTGCGCAATGAGGTTATCGAGAATTTGCGAAGCACGTCCCAAATCCATCCACGCTTCCTCGTCGCCACCGATGCCATGCAAGAGATAAAGCACAGGATATTTCTGCTTGCTGGTCTCGTAACCTGCAGGAGTATATACTGTCATACGGCGAGTAAGACCAGCTTTGGCATCATCATACCAGACCTTTGATACGGTTCCATGCGCTACCTTGTTGACCTTGTAGAGATCTGCCTTTCCTCCGTCTACCAGGAAATAGTTGGAAACGTTGGCGATGTCACGCACGGTATAGACGTTGAGATGGTCGGTAACACTGGCACCATCCACCATCATTGTATAGCTATAAAGCTCTGGTGCCAAAGGAGCAGTGGTTGTAAAAGACCACACTCCCTTCTCATCCTTCTTCAAATCGGCTACTCCAGGCATATCATACTTACCCATCGGGGTATCTATTTTCTTGGCTGGCAAGAAGTCACCTGTTATCTGTACTTTTTGAGCTCCTGGTGCCATGCAGCGGAAAGTAACGGTCTTGTCTGCATGAATCTCAGGAGAGAGAGGCATCTTTTCCCCGAACAAGGCTTGCTGTCCGAAGGCAGAACCACAAATCGCACACAATGTAATTGCTAATATCGAAAATCTTTTCATTGAATATAACGTTTTATTTTTTATATTTATTACTCTAACTCTGTTATCTTTTTCAAAAACTGTGGATTATTCAAAAACCATTGCCTGATGAAAGATATCTACCATCCTATTCAAGGCTTTACTTGGCGATGGCAGCAAACTTAATCTTAAATGATCCTTTGCCAGCCGATCCATCCACACCACTCTGGGTAGCAAGGTCAGCGCCCTCGAATGAGAATAAGTCTTGTCCCTCTGCATCTTTAGCGGTAGAAATGATAATCTTACCAGCCGTGATGTATTGTGTGACACCAGCCTCATCCACGAAGAAGCTACCACCCACGGCACCGTATTGAGGGTAAAAATAACCATTGCCCATCAACCAAGGCTCTGAAGCATTCTCTTGAATGGTATATTCACCAGCCAAGTCTGTATAACCGAGCTGATTGGCATTCACGGCTTCCAGATGAGCAGCAGGCTGACCTGCCGGATTGTTGATAGAGATGATATACTTGGTAGCATTAGGATTCACGACGACAGGAGCACCTGTTGACCAATCGACAATCTGAGATTGAGCGATAGTAAGAGTATAGCCCGATGCTTCTGGGTCATCCTGTCCCACAACGAAGGAAAGCTCTCCTACATAATTCAACTTCACTCGCTGACCAGCGGCATTGGCAAACAAACCGTTCAGGTAATACTTGCCCCCGATAAGAGATACGTCGATGTCGCCACTCTTCATTGCCTCACCATTCACCTTGACCACACAGGTTTTGTTAGCCACGGTCTCAGCTACGGTATAAGAGGCAGCGGGAAGAATCCACTCGGTACTACCAAAACTAATCTGAATGGCAGTTCCCTTTACATCTTTTATATCTACATTGAGCGCCTTCACGCCTTTCTTTAACTTAGTGGTAGGCTGCACGGTAGCCTCTTGCGATGTATAACACTGCATATCTGCATATACCCCCTGCATACCATCAAGAGCATCGTTATCGCAGGCTGTGAAACACAGCCCTGCAATAAACAGACTTAACATTGAACCTATATATTTTTTCATATCAATATCATTTAAATATCAGTTAACTAGAAGATTACCATCCCGTATTCTGCTGGATATTAGGATTCAATTCTCTTTCCTTCAAAGGAATAGGAAGCAACATGTGCTTGTCTTGGAATCCGAAAGTAGAATTGGTGAAATCCCAACTTACGCCCTTGGAAGAGTAGTTAGGGATTTCCTTACCCTGTGAAGCCAAGGCATTCTTGGCATCACCCCAACGTACCAAGTCTTGGAATCGGGTACTTTCCAGGCAGAGTTCCAAACGCTTCTCCGTCTTGATGTCGTTCAAGGTAACGCTAGTCAATGGAGTTTCCTTGGCACGAAGACGAATCTCATTGATGTCTTTCAGTGCTATGTCTGGGTTGCCAGCCTCCAGGTTTGCCTCGGCAGCCAGGAGGAGAACTTCGGCATAACGCATAATCTTTCGGTCGGTATATTGTAATCCCTGGAAGTAGGAGGCATCCATGATGTTGTCACTCTTCAATATGCGGTTCTTGAAGAAGAGATATCCTTCACATCCATAGATGTTCTGACCAGGATTCAACTTCACACCGTATGCAGTCATCTGATCACTGTTGAGCAGGGTCTTCTGCAAACGATATCCATTCTCGCCCTCTGCTTTTACAAATGCTTCATAGAGAGACTTGCGAGGATTCAAGAAACCGTAGGTTCCCTGTGCCACTTCGTTAGCAGCCTTGCCTTCGAGCGTCATATTGCCGGTACGCCATCCTTGCATCAGGAAGGTCATATCAAACTGACTCCAAGCCTGCTCCTGGTCGTTACGCCACTGCAATTCGAGCATAGACTCACAGTTGTTGTTGTTGACAGCATGAAACTGCATGTCATAGTCGCCACGGAAGAGGTCGTACTTCTTGGAATCAACCACCTCATTGAGTGCGGATGCTGCCTCACGATACTTTTTCTGGAACAGATAAGCCTTGCCCAGATAAGCCTTTGCCACTTCTTGGGTAACACGCATACCCGTCTCCTGATCGTCCTTGTTCTTCTTGGAAGGCAAGGCATTCATGCTGATAGCCTCTTTCAAGTCTGACTCCACAACAGCCCAAAGTGCCTCTGGAGTACTGTTTGGCCGACGGTACTCATCTGTAGCCAAAAGATGATCTACCAATGGAGCTGTACCCCAAAGGGTAACCAGCTCGAAGTTAGCCCAGGCACGGAAGAAATAAGCCTCGGCTATGGCACGCTTCTTGACTTCCGTATCATCAGCCACCTTCTCAATGATGAGGTTTGACTGATAGATGACACCATAGAGCCCCGAGAATAAGCCCTCGACATTACTGTTGCTGGAATCGAAGGTAAATTCGTTCAACTGCTCGTATGAGTTGTTGTCGCCGCGACTACCACCGCCACACCAAGCATCATCCGAAAGCATATTCTTGGTAAAGAACCAATTAAAATACAATCCCTTCACACGGCCATACATGGCAGCCACCGCCTGCTCGGTCTGCTCGTTGGTCTTGTAGAAATCATCCTGACCACCCATATTGCCATGCTTTGCTATATCGAGTCTGTCTTCACAACTAGCAAAAAATACTGCCACAACGAGAAGCAGACTATATATGATATTCTTTTTCATAATTTCCTAATGTTATTATATATAGAATATGTATAGTGTTAGTTATATGAACCCTCAAGACTTTAGAACTCCAAGTTGAAGCCCATTACTACCTTCCTTGAGGTTGGATAACCGCCCTTGTCGATACCCATACCCACTACAGTATTGGTAGAAACCTCAGGGTCGAAGCCTGGGTACTTGGTGATGGTGAAGAAGTCATCAAGAGATACATAGAGGCGCAAGTTACTGATTGCCACCTTCTTGAGAAGAGTCTTCGGCAAGCTGTAACCCAACTGAATCTGTTTAATCTTGAAATAAGATCCATCATACACCATTGCACTGGATGTAGCATACTTATCCATATTGTTGGCACCAGCACGTGGCTTGCTACCATTAGGGTTACCCTCCGTCCAACGGTCGTCATAGAAGAGTTCCTTCATCTTGTTGACCATAGGGAAGTCGGTACGGTTGATACAGTTGAATATCTTGTTGCCTGATGCACCAGAACCAAATACTGCAAAGTCGAAGCCTTTGTAAGCTGCGGTCAAGGTGATACCATAGGTGAAGTCTGGAATGGCACTGCCCAAGTCCATCTTGTCATCATCGGTCAAATCACCACTATCGTTCAGGTCGGCAAAAGTTGGATCACCTGTCTTTGGGTCAATGCCTGTAAACTGATAGCCGCGGAAGTAATACACAGGATAGCCCTTCTCGAAGTATGTGAGAGGCACATTCATAAAGGTAGTACCCTGCAAACGAGTCAAGGATGGGTCGAGATAAGTAACCTCATTCTTCAAGGTAGCGAGGTTGCCACGTACGCTGTAGCTGAAATCACCGATGTTGTCTCTCCAACCGAGTTCAAACTCAAATCCCTTGTTGCTTACGTTACCAGCATTGATAGGAGATGTGGTGCCGCCGATAACCAGAGATGGAGTGGTACCGCTTACGAGCAAGTCCTTGGTCTTCTTCACGAAATAGTCCATGCTGAAGTTCATTCTGCCAGCGAAGAGGAGCGCATCGATACCCAAGTCGGTCTGCTCAGATGTTTCCCACTTCAGTTTATCGTTACCCATACTAGACGGACTAACAGATGTTGTATAATTATTACCAGGAACTAACGGATAAATGCTACCCTGCGCCATATCGGTGCTGTAGGCATAGCCACTCAAAGCAGCCAAGCTACCATTCTGTCCCCAGCTGGCACGCAATTTCAAACTAGTCACGACATCTCTCAAAGGCTCGAAGAACTTTTCCTCGGAAATGGTCCAACCTCCAGACACAGCTGGGAAATATCCCCAACGGTTGGTAGCTGGAAGCTTAGATAAGTCGGCAGCATCTGCACGGAGGGAAGCCTGCAGATAATAACGGTTTCTATAATCGTAACTCAAACGACCAAAGTAAGAATACTTGGCTGAGCGAGTTTTCTCACCACCTACAGACTTGGTAGCAGAAGCAGATGCGAAATTCAGATAATAGAACAATGGATTGTTTTTCTTGACAGCATCTTCACCATTAGCCGTCAAACCACCCTGCACGTAATCGTAGGTAGATTCCTGGAAAGACATACCAACCATGGCATTCATGGTATGATCGCCAAGTTTCTTCATATAGTTGGCAAAGTTTTCCCATTGATAATAGATAGAGGTAGAAGAAGATGCACTCTGATCTACATAATCACGGCTTTGCGTTGCATTTCCATAGAAAGGAAGTGAAGTGGAAGAACTGCGAGTACCCGACAAACGATAACCAAAGCGAGAAGTAATCACAAGATCCTTGATAGGCTTGAAATCAGCATAGATGGAACCATTCACATTGAATCCACTATTGCGAGATATGCTATTGTCACGCATCACGAATGGGTTGAACTGCTCACCTGCAAAGAAAGCTGACACACCATAGTAGTTACCAGCAGCATTGGTCAGGAGATGCTTTCCGCTTGCCAAGGCACTAGCAACATGAGCAGGCAAGTTTCCACCCTCGTATGCAACAGGGGTCAATGGATCCATAGTAAGCACAGCTGCCATCATAGAACCATACTCTGTACCCTCTGACACAGAACGAGCGTTATATTTTTCAATCTGGTTAGTAGTACCCACCTTCAACCATGGCTTGATCTGATATTCAGCATTGATGGTAGCGGTGAGACGACGATAGAGATCATTACTACCTCTTACCATACCATCATTGTCAAGATAAGTAAGCGAAAGATAATAGTTGCCATTTTGGTTACCACCCGTAAAGCCCAGGTTGTGCTTCTGCATCTTACCCTTGCCATAGATGGCATCTACCCAAGAGGTATTGGTTGTTCCATCCCAATTTTTCAAGAGATAATCCTCGGTAAAGGTCTTACCTTCTTTCATATATTGGATATATTCTTCGGAATTGAGCAACTTAGGCTTTTTAGCAAGCGATTCGATGGCATACTGGAAATCATATGTTATCTTTCCACTACCCACAGTACCCTTCTTCGTAGTAATGAGAACCACGCCATTACCAGCCTCTGCACCATATATGGCAGCAGAAGCAGCATCCTTCAACACTTCCATAGATGCTATGTCATTAGGATCGATACCACTAATATCACCTAGACGCACACCATCTACTACGTAGAGAGGATCGGAAGAACCATTGGAAGAGAAACCACGGACACGAACGGTTGGTGATGCACCCGGACGAGCCGAAGAAGAGACAATCTGCACACCTGCGGTCTTACCCTGAAGAGCAGACTTGGCATTGGTGATGGTACGATTCTCCATATCCTCTTTCTTCACCTGAGAGATGGCACCTGTTACAGAACTCTTCTTCTGAACTCCATAACCTACAACCACCACATCATCGAGTACCTTGTTGTCTTCCTGTAATGTAATCTTGAGCTTGGAAGAGTTGGCTGATACCTCTTTATTCTTATAGCCAAGATAAGAGAAGACAAGGGTCTTACCTTTTTGCACCTGGATTGTAAAGTTACCATCCATATCGGTTACAGTACCACCCTTGTTGTCTCCCTGCACACGCACGGTAACACCAATCAAAGGGTCGGCATTTTGGTCAACTACGAGACCAGCGACTTTCATCAGCTCCTGCGCCAAGGCAGCAGAACCTGAAATCATCAATAAGAACACGAAGGTTAGGAACCTTCTGTAATCATTCATTTTTCTCATAGATTTTTCTCATTAAGATAATACTTTATTAGTTAAGCTTTATTCTTGTAAATCTGTTAATTGTTTACGGCTGCAAAGGTAGTGCTTTTTATCATATACCTTTTTCTAACTTGTTTTCTTGTGTTACATTTTTGTTCAAAATGGGGTTTTCTATATGTTCAAAAACTTGCGTATTTGTTTAAAAAGTCTTATAAACCTTGTATATATCAAGGTTTTATATTACTTTTGCAGCAACTATCAAAACCATCGATTATGAAACGAGCAAAGGTATTTTATAACGCACTCATTCTCTTGGCAACCCTTCTTCTGACTGCTTGCCAAGAACAAAAAGACATCCCCGAAGTCTCTTCACCCGAGAAGAACCTCGTCCTGTCCGAACATATCTCCAACCAAAAGGTGAAGAGCATCTGCGAAGACAAATACGGACAAATCTGGATAGGTACCTTCCGTGGTCTCAACAAGTATGATGGCAACCAGTATCACCAATACTACTGCGTGGACGATTCACTGGGATTGCCCGACAACAATATTACCGACATTTATCGTGACTCCCACAACCGACTCTGGGTAGCCACCGTCAATGGCGTATGCCTATACCAGACCAATGGCAATTTCAAGCGAGTAAGTATCAACGGCGCAAACAAGAACATCGAAAAAATCCTGGAAGACAAGGAGGGAAGAATCTTCTTCTTCACGGTAACAGACCTATATCAGTATGACGAAAAAAACAACAGAGCCATCACCAGGCTCTCCAAGATGGTGGAGAAGAACTGCTATAACTTCTCTTGCCATATAGACCGGAAAGATGTGATGTGGATTGTTACCTCTTACTCTGTCAAGGGATATCGCACCCAAGACCTCAAACTTATCGCACAAAACCCGGTACAGAGTTATCCCATCGCCTCTTTTCTCCTCAATGGGCATCAGCTCTACATCTCTGGCTACAATGGAATACAACTCTTTGATACGGACACCCGAAAATGGCAACATCTCCCTGCAGCCTTGCAAGGATTGCAAATCCCCAACGACATGGTCAGCGGCATCCATCCGTATGGTGAAAAAGGCAACATTCTGCTTAGCACCACCAAGCACGGATTACTCTATTTCAATGCCAAGGAGGGAACCATCCTGCCACAAAGCGACAAGAATTTCCCATTCGAAGTGCCTGATATGCAAGTCAGCAAAATGTTTACCGACTCCAAGGGCAACCTTTGGCTCGGTTCTGAAGACGATGGCGTAAAAACCATCTATAGATACAAAGATATGTTTAACAGCATGCCTGCCCTTCAACGCACCATCGGCAAACAGCCCGTACTCTCCGTAGCCACCGACAGGAATCATCACCTTTGGATTGCTACCAAGAAGAACGGACTCTATATGTATGACTTGCAAAACCAGCAACTCAAGGACATACCGATGATTTTCGACAGCAACGGCAACAAGAAGAATGCCACCACCAACATCTTTGTGGATAGCAGCAATCATCTATGGCTAGCCAATGGCGACCATGTGGCAAAATGCCAATACGATGGCAACCACCTCAACAAGGTTGCCTCCTACCCTTGCTTCATGCCTATGGACATCAGCCAAGATGCAAAGGGGAACATCTGGGTATCCACGGCATCCGTCAACATCTACTGCATTTCAGCACAAAGTGGAGAGATGACCAAAAAACAACTCTTCCCTACCACTTTCTGCTTCATTCCTAGCATCATGCGCTTATAGAATGGTAACATGCTCATATCTGCCTTCTACAAACCTATCCTGGAAATGAATGGAAACAACTTCGATATCCGAGAGTTTAAAGTGAATCCGGATGACTGGAAGAAGTGCATCAAGCGAAACGTGTATATCCCTACCAAGAACTATCAAGACCGCAAAGGCAACATCTGGTTGGGTACAGTTACCAACGGACTCCTGAAGTATGACGCAAAGAGCCACAAGCTGTCCTCCATAGCAGGAATCTCTTGCTCCGACATTTCCAGCATCGAGGAAGATAGAGATGGAAACATTTGGGTTAGTACGATGTATGGACTCAACAAGATAGATGGAAAAACAGAAAAGGTAACCAACTACAACGAGGCTGACGGTGTGAAAGGCTTCCAATTCTACGATAGGGCATCGTGCAAGCTATCAGATGGAACTCTCATCTTCGGCGGTACCCAGGGACTCACCATCTTCAATCCACAAAACGTAAACACGAACCAACAGATAAGTCTGCTTTTCGAAACACTCAAGGTTCATAATGAGATTATACTTCCTAGTAAGAATGGATGTATCGAGGAGAGTATGGAAGAATCACCCCATATCCACCTAAGCTACAAACAAAACAGCTTCAGCATCGCCTTTTCTGCCATCGACTACAGCGACTACAAGCACATCCACTACTTCTACCAAATGGCTGGATTCGATAATACATGGATTGATGCAGGCAATAACAACGAGGCGTACTACTCTAATCTGCCTGCTGGCAACTATACCTTCAAGGTCAAGATGGTAGGCAACAACTCCAACAATACCATCGCCGAAAAAAGCATACAGGTAAGCATCGCCCCTGAGCCTTGGAACTCTTGGTGGGCCTGGTGCCTATACCTTATTATAATGGGATGCGTCGGTTTCGTAATCTACCGACAGAAGATGCGCATCAGCATCGAGAAGAACATGGTTCAAAAGGCTAAGGATGAGAAGGAGCAAGAACAGCGCATCAACAAGATGAACATGAGTTTCTTCGCTAACATCTCGCATGAGTTCCGAACACCACTCACCATGATTTCGGGACCTGTGGAACAACTCTGCGAAAGTGAAAGCATCAACAAGCACGACAAGTTGCTATTGAACATCATCAACCGAAGCGTAAATAGAATGCTGAGACTCGTCAACCAGTTGCTCGACTTCAACAAGTTGGAGAACGACACACTCCGCTTGCACGTCAAGCAAACTGACATTATCTCCGAGATGAAACGCATCATGGACCTCTTCATCGTGAATACCGAGGAGAAAGGCATCACCTTGAACTGTCACGGACTGGAAGGTTCCTACCTGATGCTTCTGGATTCCGACAAACTGGAAAAGATTATCAACAACCTGATGTCCAACGCCATGAAGTTTACCCCTCGTGGCGGTAAGATAGATGTTTCTTTCGACACCGAGACCATTAACAAGGGAGAACAGATCGTCACTATCACAGTGGCTGATACAGGCAAAGGAATCCCACAGAATGAGGTGGAGAATATCTTCAAGCGATATTATCAGTTGAACAACCAGTCTACAGGCACCATCAACTGGGGTACAGGCATCGGACTCTACTATGCCCGCAGCCTGGCCGTCCTTCACCATGGCAATCTGAAGGCTGGCAATCGCAAGGACTGCCAGGGAGCCATCTTCACCGTTACCCTGCCTACCGATGAGCGCCTCTATACCGCCAACGAGAAAGCCCTTTTGGAGCAAGACCAGAAGAAAGCTTTCCCGCTGCACGACAGTCAGAAAGTGGCAGACAAGGTAAGTCAAGACAACAGCACAGACAACCGTCCGAAAATACTCATCGTAGATGACGACACCGAAGTGGTGCATTATCTTCGCACCCTCTTGGCATCATCCTATCGCATCATCTATCGTTTCGATGCCGAGAGTGCCTTGAAGGCGACAAGGGAGGAAGAACCTAGCCTCATCCTCAGCGATGTGGTGATGCCAGGAATGAGCGGCTATGAACTCTGCAAGGAAATCAAGCAAGACATCCAGCTCTGCCATATCCCAGTCATCCTGGTAACGGCAAAGACCACCACCGAAAACCAAGTGGAGGGTCTGAACAGCGGAGCAGATGCCTACGTTACCAAGCCATTCACCCCCAAGGTTCTCCTGGCAATAATCAACTCACAACTCACCAACCGTGAGAAGACCAAGACCATCCTGACCAGCGCCACGGAGACCGACAAGAACGTGGAGGAAGTACTTTCGTCACAAGACAAGCTCTTCATGGATGAACTCTATCATATGATGGAGCAGGAACTAGCCAACTCGGAATTGGATGTCAACAAGGTAACGAAACTGATGCACATCTCTCGCACAAAACTCTACTACAAGGTCAAGGGTCTTACTGGAGAGAATCCAAGCGTCTTCTTCAAGACCTACAAGCTCAATCGTGCCGCCACCCTCATCGTGGAAGGCAAGTACAACATCTCGGAGATTGCCTATATGACTGGATTCAACACCCTCTCTCACTTCTCTACCAGCTTCAAGAAGCAATTTGGATGTACACCGAGCGAATATAGTAAGAAAACTTATTAAATTTCGATGCGAAATAGGTCTATTTTGGGAAAAAATGCTTATCTTTGCATCTAGATTGATTTAATAATAGAAAAAGAAAATTAATTATGAACGCAATTCACACAGACAATGCGCCTGCAGCTATCGGTCCATATAGCCAGGCTATCGAAGTAAACGGTTTCGTATTTGCATCAGGTCAGATTCCTATCGACCCTGCAACAGGCAATTTCGTAGAGGGTGGCATCAAGGAGCAGACTCGCCAGAGCCTCACCAACGCCCAGAACATCCTGAAGGCAGCAGGTACCGACCTTTCTCATGTAGTTAAGACTACAGTTTATCTGAACAGCATGGACGATTTCGCAGCCATGAACGAGGTTTATGCCGAGTTCTTCAGCCAGCCATATCCAGCCCGTTCTGCCGTAGCTGTAGAGAAGTTGCCAAAGGGCGCCCTCGTAGAAGTTGAGGTTTTGGCAGCCAAGTAATTCTTCCTCTTTTCTATCAGGAAGTAAAGTTTCAAGGTGAAAATATTCTTTAGATGGTATCAAGCATTACATTAAAGAATCTGATTATAGGCTATCGTTCGAAGCATCAGCTCCGGGCGATAGCCTCACCTGTTCATGCCTCGCTCCAAGCCGGTGAACTGACCTGTCTCATCGGAGCCAACGGAGTGGGCAAATCTACCTTACTCAGAACTTTAGCCGGATTTCAGCCAGCACTTGATGGCGAAATCCTGATTCAGGACAAATCTCTTTCCGATTTCTCTGCCCAGGAACTTGCCAGGGAAATCAGCATCGTTCTCACCACGAAGACAGACCATGCCCAGCTCTCTGCCGAAGAGATTGTTGGCATAGGCCGTTCTCCCTACACCGGTTTCTGGGGCACATTATCTGCTGCCGACAAGCAGATTGTTGCCGCAGCTCTTCAGGAAGCCGGCATTCAGCATCTTGCCCAGAGAAACATCAGCGAACTGAGCGATGGAGAACGTCAGAAGGTAATGATAGCCAAAGCCTTGGCTCAGCAAACCCGCATCATCATCCTGGACGAGCCAACCGCCTTCCTCGATTTCCCCAGCAAGATAGAAACTCTTCAGATGCTCCGCCACCTGGCGCATGAACAACACAAATCCATATTACTGTCAACCCATGATGTAGAGTTGGCGCTCCAGCTCTCCGACCGTCTCTGGCTGATGGAAGAAAGCCGTTTCTCTATCGGCACTCCTAAAGAACTGGCTGCCGATGGTTCCTTATCCAGATTCATCAATCGTGACGGCATCCGATTCAACAAGGATTCCCTCCGCATCGAAATCAAATGAGTTTTCGTAACAGATTTTATTCTATGGTTGCACGCAAGCACATGAAGAATAATTATCTATCATCCATCACGATTTACATACACCACGAACATTAATACTCTAATATACAGATACTTAAATAGCGTGACAGATACTCCAAAAACGGGAATATCCATCACGCTATCCATCACGATTTGGGGTTATCCATCACGATTTTCTCACTACCAGATACCGCATTCCGTCGTTGAAACGCTTGCGATGAATAGTTGGCATCTGAGAAAGCTTGCGGCCGAAGGCTATGAGACTGTTCAACTTCAACGATGAACCGATGTGACTCTTCAGCTCCTGGAAAATCTCGGCTGCCGTAAGATACTCGCCCTGTTCGGCATCATCGGTCAGGTCGAAATAGAGATCGAAATACTGGTCTACCGGCGAAACTACCTCAAACTTTCTGTTGTTCGCCATGATCAGCCGGGTTTGTTCCGCATCAAAATAAGTCTTCTCGCCTGCCCGTAATGCTGAAAGCGCCTGCGCATAAAGCTGTTCATAATTCGGACGCTGACTCACATCGATAGGACCCGTGAGCTCCACACCCAGAAAACGGCGATTACCGGAAGGATCGGAAAGGATATCCTCCATATTGCTCGTAGCGATAAAAGACGCCATTCTCGGAAATTCCTGAACATGACTGCCATAAGGAGGCTTTATCTTGACACTCGGCAACTGGATGATGTTCTTCAGGAATCCCTGCTGCACCTGAGGAGAAATCTGGTTGAACTCATCCAGGTTGATAACCAGCGACTGGCACATCGCCTGAAGCACCTGCCGTTTCTCTGACAATACGAGATTATCATTATACCCCCATTGCAACTCCGGCGGAACCAGAGACCGGCAGAAAGTACTCTTGTTATAGCCCTGCTTGGAGATGAGAAGTGGTGCCACAGAGTTGCCGTATTTGCGATGACTATAAGCACGCCACTGGTCAACCATCGCCAGGAACCAGGTATAGAACCAATCCTCCCAATAAGGATTATCAGTAGGCACCGTGCGCGCCAAGACACGGATATGATCCTTGCCGTCCCACTTCCCCTCACACTTGAACAGGAAGTTTTCTACAGGATTATAGGTAGAAAGAAGATCCGACTCCAGATAATTGCGCACATCCTTGATACTCACCCGGATGTTGGCGAGCTGTACCTCCAGCGTCATGCGCTTCTGCACACGGGCATCCACAGGCTGATAGCCCCAATAATCCTTTTCCTTCGGCCTATATTCTGTGCATTTCATTACCGAATTATAACGGAAATCATATTTCTTACACAGAAATCCGATCATACTCATGATATTGTCACTCAACTCCTTATGGTCGTTATCCACACCTCCGGAAGAGTGGTCAGCCTCCTTCTCATCAACGCTCTCCACAGGTTTTTCTGCGCCATGAAAGACTTCATTCAACGTCAGGGGCAAGGCATCTTCACGATAATAAGGAAAAGAATCTCTTGTCATCAGGAAATCGGAAAAGATAGAAGGCTCGGGCATCTGCATCTTTGCCTTTACTAGCACCTGATAAAGCGGAGCAAAGGTCAGGAAGGCCTGCTTGTAAATCCTGTCGGCAGCAACCTCCTCATCAGGTAACGTCCCCTTTGCCAGCGCATATTTCGCCAGAACATGCAGACTGATGCCATCGGCTCCCACAAAGGCTGCAAGAGTAGAAGGCAGACTGGCTACTTTCTGCTTGATAGCATCTGCGCCTCCATCCTCATTTATATCAACAAACGTAAGCAGCAGAACGCCGTTGTTTTTCTTCATCTTTAGGAGTCCATTCTCCGATTTCTGAAATTCTGCCGCAGGGTGAACATGCATCCAGGTTGGCATATCCTTATACCCATCATAACCATTCGTGAGATAAGGTACATATTCACGGAAGTTCTCCACGGTATTCCTGGCGTCATCGTTTACGATGCGCCCCAGGAAACGTTCCAGGCTCTTGGTACTTACCAGGAGCTGGTTCTTTTTATTTCTATGTGTTATGGTAAATTTCATTGTCTGTCATTTTAAAAAGTTTATCGATACGAAACAGTTTGGTTCATACCATGAAACAGTTTGTTTCAAGCGGAGAAACGCTCCGTTTCACCCTGTGAACCAAACCAATACGTCGCATTCCCGCTTTCGGTACATCGGCAGGGGATTCTGCTTTATTCGTAAACGAATCCGATTTCTTCTGCATAATGATCATAGGCAGGTTCCCCATAACCATATTCAGCAAAGACCTTCTTCACCTGCTCCTGCATTTCCGGCGTAAGATGTTTCTCCCCCCGATGTACACGATAATAGGTAGTACGGTTGCCCAGAACATCCATGATGCGGTACTTGATGGTCTGCATTTCGACATGTTTTACCTGGTCGTAGAGATGGGAAAATCCCCATGCTGCCTTGAACTGGTACACACGCATGAAATGGGAACAAGATGCATGGAGGTTAGCATCGGGATAAACAGCATTTCCGGCAGTAACATCATCGGGTTTGAACTTTGCCGAGATGAATCGGATGCATTCTGCTGCCCGAGGACAATCGGCATTGAAGCAGTACATCCAATGATAATCTACCAGACTTTTGATAAACGCAGGATCATTAAGATTTAATTCCATAAAAAATAAATTTTAAATTAAACATTAGGTTTCGCAGTGGTTATTGCCATTGTGGAATCTGTGTTGTCAACTCTCCGCAAAGAAACACGGGGCAGCTGTGGTATAAGCAACAGCCCCATGTAACTTGGTTGCTGCAAAGATACAAAATTTTAAAGCCAAATGCAAGCTTTGTCCCGAAAACTTTCATCCTTGTCCCGAATCACGTGCATAAAAAAAACGATTTTAGCAAGAAGATAAGCTGAAAAACGTGATGGATAAAGGCAATAAGTGATGGATAGCGTGATGGATTTTGTAAACATTTCGGCTATCCATCACGCCATACAAGAGAGGCAACCACCTCATTATCAAACGATTAAAGATTAAAAAAGAGGAAACGTGAGGGATGTGAGGGATAAAAAGGGAAAAAACTTAGCGCAAGCAGAAAAAATGATTTTGCACTCAAGTTTTGCATATTCAGAATGAGCCGATAAATGAGCCGATAAATGAGCCGATAAATGAGCCTCCATCCAATCGACAAACAGCCGAGATTAACGTAAAAAACATTAAAAACGACAAGATTCTCTGAGAAAAGCATTGCCTTATCCTAGGAAATGTGTAAAATCCAGTATATCGAAACCTAGGAAACGTGTAAAATCCAGCACTCTGAAAGCTAGGATACGTGCAACAATAAGAATACCAAGAAGTTATGAAACGTAAAATCTATAGTCAATTATTAAGATGGAAATCAGACGATAATGGGCAGAACGCATTACTCATTGATGGGGCACGACGTATTACCTATCGACTCCTTACGTCATTCACACCTCAGACTTAGCGGAAAAAGATGGGATAGTATATCTGCCACTCTATATGACACCCCTGCTATAAACCAGAGCTAGAAGAGGGCGTGCAAAGACTATATCTTGCACACCCTCTTCTCTTTTTACCACCAATTATCAATAGAAAGCCTTTCAACCGTACAGGTTGCCAGATTTACTATTTCCGTTTTTGCTGTTCTCTTTTATTCTAAACGCCAAATCGGCAAACTTTTTTATTGCAGCATGAACCTGTCCTCGTCCGAAAGCCCAGAAGATGAGGGCGGCAGAGGCCGGTGCAGCAAGTGTTCCTACATAAGGTGCATTTTGAGTAATAAAACTAAAGCCACTTACTCTTCATTAACGACCGCTTGTGATCTAAAACTTGCCCATTACCCCCAAACGCAGAAAAACCCATTTGCAAATTGTAGAAAAAATGGCTAAATTTGCAAGGAAACATTAATGGATTTAGCATAATCTGAGAGCCATACAGGAAATATATAAACTTTAAAAAATAGCGATTATGAAAAAGGTATTATCTACAATCACAATGATTCTATTTGCTCTTTTCAGCTACGCACAATCAGCAAGCATAACCGTGGTTGATATAGAATACGATAAGTTCGTAAACGGGTACAAAGGCTTACTAATCCATTCTCATGTTCTTGTTAATGGAATGAGAAACGGAACTATAAACGTTGTGGCATTTGTATATTTGGGTAATAATGGAGCAAACGGAAAGTTATTTGGAGGTCTAAATGGCTTTAAAGCTAATGATGGACAAGTATGTACATTTAGTAATTCTAACTGTCTTTATGACAATACGGAATGGCAAGATTTTAAATTATTTCTTCCCTATGATGCTATTACAACAGGAGCAGGATCAACTCAACTTAGTTTGCAGGAAGAAGTAAGGAATTTGAGCAATTGGCAAAGTCTTGCACAAAGTGATTTTATAAATTTCACAATAACTAAAAATAACAATTATAATCCACAATATCCAAATTACAATACAAACACTCCATATAGACAACAATCAATCTGTCCATATTGCAACGGAAAAGGTTACAAATGTAAAGTTGTCTCTACATATGGAACACAAGCAACCTATACCTGTCCTAATTGTCATAAAAGAACTCGCTGTCATCACATTTATCAAAAATGTACAATGTGTTATGGGACAGGAATGATTTAAAAACGGGAAACAAAATTGTATTTTCAACATTTTATAGAACACAACAATAAGATTATAATTATGAAGCATTACTTTTTCTATTTATTCCTTACCATGAATCTGTTTTTTGTGGCATGCAGCAGTGGAGACACGGAAGATTCAGAGCAACTCGATGGAGTTCATTTCGTGGAGCACCATAAGGATACTTATGGAGTAACAGAAGTGAACGACGGAACAGTACTATTTTTCGAGTGTAAATTTTGTGACAAGTACGGATACCTGGCGGAAGACAAAATTCGTTCACTTGAATTTCTAGGTCATACAACAACTAACAGTGGAAATTTCGTTTTTGAGGTTAGTTGCTATGCCTTTTATTATTCGGTCTTGGAGCGAGACCTGTATTATGAATACAAGGATGGTTACCGGCGTGCTTTGCAAAAGAACATCCATCTCACAGTCTCTTATGTGGGATGTACTCCCGAAACACCAACATATATGATTCCGCAAGATCAGGAGACTCATCATTATTCATATCCAGACATCGTAGGCGAATGGATGCCTTATACGCCAGGAATGGATGACGACAATGAAGAAGACGGAGATGATCCTGGCAGTTCCGACACTTCACTTTTTACAATTTCTTCTGTGTCTGTGACTACGATTATCACTAGTGACGAGAAAAGTGGTACACAAAAATACAACAACTATTATAAATGGGTGAATAGGGATACAGGACAGATGCTACTCAGTGGCAGCAAAGATATCTATAAGAATAAAGGACATGTCGGCAAAAATTCCGATACCTACAAATGCGAATATTATGTAGGAGGCTTCACTTACCGTGCCGTCCAACATGATGGTTCGGGTGTCACATGGTATCATTACTTCAATTAGATATTATAGCATTCGTTATAGAGACTGGTCCATCCATCTTAAAAAATATAGAAAGAACAAGATTACTAATTATTTAATAGATAAATACAATGAGAAGATTAGTTTATTTATTAGTGCTATTTGTTATGTTTATAACATCAGCCAGGGCAGAGATTTTTTACTCTACACTTAAAATTGGTGAACAAACCACACTAAATGCCTATGCTTCACCTTCCTCCAATCATCATGTCAGCAAGTATGAATGGCAATTTCCTTCAGTTTGTGTAACACCCACAGGAGGAGGCTCCAGGTCCGATAGCTATTGTACAATATTGGCAACGGGAGCAACCAAGTACGTTGCAGGTGGACGGGTAGAGGTAAAATGCCATGTCTACCAAAGGGAATATGGGCATTCAATAGACACGCCGTTGACAACTGTGACATTCGTAATAACGGTGAATGAAAATGGAGGCGGAGAGATAGAAGGGGGAACGGATATCAAGCTGGTCAGCTCCTCGCCAAAAGATGGAGATACGGATGTGGATGTAAACGTGAAACCTGTGCTACAATTCAATCAGGCGGTATCATATGTGAGCAACAAGCCTATATCCCAATGGATCAGGCTAGAAACAGACTATGGTTCAAAAATATACGTTGACAGCCATTTCGCAACCAATATAAAAGCCGATGGAACATCAGAAACCCAGGTAACCATCACACCTCAGAAGACACTTCAGACTGGCACTCACTACACGCTGATTATACCAGCTGGTAGCCTTAAACTCAGGAATGGATCTCAAAACAGCAACGAACATAGGATAGGATTCACAACGAAGGATGTAAACACATCGATTGCCACCCCTGTCTTGAAAGAAACCAAGAAAGGTCTGGTATACGACATGAGTGGCCGGCGTCTGAATGCTCCTAAAAAGGGCATCAACATCATCAATGGTAAGAAATATATCTGTAAGTAATAACGAATTTATATACCTATGCTATTGTTGACAAAAAAATAACACCTGGAACCTTTCCAAGCAGAAGGTGACAGGTCTCGACAGGAAACTAGACAAGCAAGGAGGGGGATTACTGAATTTTAATGTTTTCCCCCACCTTGATTTTCACTTCATAGAAACTGGAACCGTATCCCAGCCAATAACCCAAAGCACCCTGAACATTCGACTTCAAATTGGAGTTGACAGGCATCAGGGGAATTCTGGACAAGGCTGCCATATCTTCGAAACTGCGCCAAAAGGCATAACCTTCCTCACCTAAAGAAGAAAACTTTACCCTTACTATTTCATTCTCCTTAAAAAAAGGAGTGAAATCTTTCTGTAAATTATCCCTACCCCGTTTTACCGAAATTCTTCCCTCTTCTCCTATCATTCCATCGTCAAAAAGACCTAACTCGGCAGAATACATTTCGTTCTGGCTTTCTACAGTCTGCGTAAAAAGTTTGCATTTTCCCCGAAAAGACGTATAGGCATAAAGTTGGAAAAGACTATCCACATCAGTAGGCTCTACACGAAAGGAATCAATTTTTGCAGACACAGGAATACGGGTCTTTGCTTCTGCTACCTTGCCATCCGAAGCCTCTACCCTCAAGGCATATTCCCTGCCCTCCACGCCACGCATATCATAAGTTGTGTAGATAAAAGGTGGAAAATATCTTTTATCATACCTACCAACCAAGACCTCTGTTCTTTCGCCATCAGAAATGGTAACTTTCGCCCATCGGTCCATATAGCGAGAAAGGCTGTCTAATGACAGCTCATTCTTACCCAAAGGAATCGTTTTAGTCAGTTTTACGATAGGAAAACCACCAGCATCAATCCACCCTTCAACTACCAATTGCGATTCATCTGACGTAGAAACATCCTGGCTGCATCCTACAAACACAAAGGATAAAGCCAAAACGACCATGACAAAATAACTGTGACTGATTTTCATAATCTGCTGTTTCAAAATTTACAATAATAATTGATAGAAGGCATAATAGGCATCAAGAACTTAAAACCATTATATCTCACATGATTATCATACACCTTGATGCGATAGAACAAATCATTTCCGTGCATCGTAACATTATACAGCGAAAAATTGATTCCGCTACGAACTTTACCCTTTGTTGCAAAATCATAACTTACCGACAAATCAAGACGCATATAAGGTTTTACCCTATCTCCATTATGAGGTCCATATTCCGTTACAAGATTGCCCGACATTAAATAAGCATAATTCACTTTAGTATAAGGGGTTCCGGAAGCCAGCACATAGGTTGAGCCTAAACTGACACGGCGATTTATACGATAAGTAGCTACGGCATTCAGCTCGTAAATTCTCTCATGCCCGGCAGGATACCATCCCTGATATTGTTCGCCATCAAACTTTCGCATGGCGCGCCCCAAGGAACCACTCAGCCATCCCGTCAGTTTTCCCCTTCGCTTTTCAAGGAGAAGATTCAATCCATAATTGTAACCCTTGCCATGCAACAAGGAGCCATCAAAAGAATAAGAAGAGAAAAGGATATCAAACATATTGCTATTATTCTCTATCTGATTCATCAGCCATTTATAATAAGTTTCAACACTCAACCGGTATTCCTTTTCGGCAAACCAGAATTCACCTTGCAAGGCAGCATGACAAGCATATTGCGGACGATGATTCTGATCGGCAGCAAACCAGAATTCGGTGGGAAGTCCAGCCGAAGAAAAGCCAGTCTGAAAAAGATACTGGTTACGGATGCCCAAATTGAGATTCAGTTTGGCTGATTGCGACAGGTCGTAATTAAACTTAAGATGAGGCATCACCCGATAAAAAGATTTCTGACAATGATAACCTGAGACTCTAGCACCCAGTTCCATCAAGAGATTTTCTCCCAAAGGTTGACAATACTGCAGATAAGCACTTGCCTCCATTGACTGCTGATGCTGCGTATCAGTCTGATAATTAGCCAAATTGCCAGAAATGCCAATATCTTGCGGCAAGAGCTGATGGCGAACCACCTCTGCTCCCATTCTCCATCTTCCACAAGAGAAATTTCCCTTATATCCTAAATCAAAGATGAAAGACCGCATTCCTACTTGAAAAGAATACTCATTTAAATTCAACCGGTTGGCATAACGGGAATAATACACCATCTGCTCCATCTGCCAGTTCTTTCTCCTCTCATTTTCACCATGCTTGGAGCGCGAATACCAATGGAGCGCTGCCATCGTATTGTTCCACTTGAGCTTTCCCTGCAAGCCATGACTGGCCTGTCCTATCTTCATTTTATCATAGCCCCAATAACCTTCAATTTTCAACACATTAGCATCATCCAGCTGAGTGATATAAGACAGATTATAATCTGAGAAATCATACTTTACCTCATCACCATCTACCTCAAGCCATTTAGAATACAACAGATTGAGATAGGCAGCACGAGCCGATAATAAAAGCAAGGAGCGTTTGCCAACCGGCAAGCGTAACGTTCCTTGAGAAGACATCGGACCTACAGACAGTTCTCCATGAACGCCCCCCATCCAAAGGCTATCTTCTGCCGCAAGCCAAGTAGGAGTCAACATATCTACCCTACCGCCCAATCTGTTAGGGAAAGAAGCAGAAACAGGAGATTTCTGCAGACTCATCTCTGTAAAATGACCCGCATTGAATATTGAGAAGAAGCCCAACAGATGAGCCGCATTATAAATAGGTGCACCACCAAGGGAAACATAATTGTGAGAATTGTCACAGCCCTGGATATGCAAACCGGCATCATATTCGGAATTGGTTTGCACGCCAGGCAAAAGCTGAGCATAATGCAGAGGATCGGCATTGCCCAGAATATGAGGCATTTCATCCATGAGAGACATGCTGATAATGCTGGTCCCCTCTATTTCTCTCAATTGAGAACGAAGGCGCTTACCACGAATCTCAACTGTCTGAAGCCCATAATGATTGAGCGTGTCGGTCATTTCTGCCGACACGCCTTTCAATATACCAAATACTACATAAATAAATATGCAGAAAACTCTTTTCACAATCTGATATTTCCTTAGATAATTCTACTGTATTGTGTTGACTTATATTAGTCAAACATCTTAATGAAATCATCCACGATGCTCTGCACCTTATCAACTACGGTCTTAAACGACTTCTCGTTGAAGTAATCAGAGTAAGAGTACTTCGAACCATCAGAGAACTCCAACCATGGTTCAGCATCCCAATACTTATAGCTACCATAGCCATCCTCGATAGGTGCAAGATAAACCTTAGCACAACTCTTAGAGCTGTTATCGAGATACAACTGAGCATCAATCAATCTGTTAGCATTCTCAAGATACTGCTTGAACAAAGATTCATTTTCATCATTTTCATCTGCCTTATCAAGATTCTGAATCAGCAGATTAACATCAGAGAGTGTTGCAACAACCTTTGCCTTGCCCAAAATATCAACAGATGCAGAAACCTTGCCGTATGTACCTTCCAGATTGTTGTCGATATTTCCAGTAGCACTAGCAGTAACCGTAATCAGCTTTTCGTTGTCCTTAGAGATTACAGCCTTTGCTTCTGCATTCTTTCCTGCCTTGAAAGCCGCTTTATTTACTTCTACCTTATAAGCACCAATCTGAGTTACAGAAGAAATCTCTACCTCGTCTTTGGTCAGGTCAATTTCACCTGCGGTCTTCACCTCGGTATTAATCGTTGTCATGGCTCTCACCTCGCCATTTCGGCTCAGCGTAAGTTCCATCTTCTTAGGCAAGATAAAACGGTATTCGTCTTTATACTCTTGCCACTTGTAGCCATCCCAATATCCACCTTCATTATCAAAGCAATCATGATGAATCAGGGTTCCATCACTACTTCCTTTCAAAGTAAGCACACAGTTCTTGCCGTTCTTGTCATTAAAGATGAATGAGAGATAGTCACCACCCTTCTTCGTCTGTTTCCAAACTCCATTCTTGAGCGTAAACTCCCCTACGAAGTTAGAAGCCTTGATAAGATATTTCGTACCTTCTTCGCTGTCTGACTCCACGGAAGCATCACCACATGCCTCGAACCATTTTGACACCTCACTACCATCTTCGTAGTCAACACCATCAATCATGGTCTTGAACTCCTGCAGATCATTCACATTCATCTTGCCCAGCAGCTCCTGTGCTGTAGCGTCTAATTTCTGTTTAGCTTGTGCAGCTGTCAATTCTGTGTTTCCGCCAGGATTATCATTTCCCCCACCAGGAGTCTCTGTGCCACCTCCAGGAATTTCCGGAATGTTTTCAGGATCATCACTACTACTGCTGCAAGACGCTACAGAAAAAGTCATCGCCATCGCTAAAAAAGATACCAACAGAAAATTCTTTCTTTTCATACTAGTTAGTTCTATACTTGCCTATCCTCAAGAGCAAGTTTTTAATGAATGAATAGTCAGGTGGTGAGGACATCATTCCACCTTTTTATATTTCTCCTCTTATTATTATGCAAAAGTAAGTTTTTTCTGTGGATAAACCAAGAAAAAATGCGTTTTTCTGAAGCATGTACAATATATTCTTTTATCAGGTATCGATTTACATCTTTTTAATTGCCAAAAACTTGCATGATTCAAAAATTAGCCGTATCTTTGCGGCTAAAGATAGGAATAGGAGAAAAGATTATGGCAAACAATGAAT